>Ga0126337_10001715_pt1 | contig 13475 bp, 11 predicted proteins | sample DipCmetagenome_FD_92527 | JGI IMG/M metagenome (GOLD analysis project Ga0126337, IMG submission 92527) | Coral microbial communities from La Bocana,Puerto Morelos, Mexico - Diploria C A metagenome | ecosystem: Host-associated > Invertebrates > Cnidaria > Coral | place: La Bocana,Puerto Morelos... | reverse complement strand
GCCCCCCCCCCCCCCCCCCCCCGGGAGAAGAGGTCGCTTTGCATTCAACTGAAAAATCCGGTTTGAATTTCCGGAGGGACGATAACTGGTCGCCAGTCCCCAGACCGTTATCCAACAACATGGCAGACAAACCGCACGATGAGAAATTACTGTCTCAAAGAGTAGAGAAAGCTAATGAACTCTTGAATAGATGCAATAACTTGAGGAAAACCATAGAAGGTTTGCCGAAGCTAAGGAGGAAATTATCCGCAGAGTTGAAATTCCTTACATCTGTGAGTAGTATATCTTGCATGTTTATTGTACCATCATAAGCCTACAATGAAAATTTCACTTTAGAATGGCTGAAATACACATGTAATTGTAAGACCCAAATTTCTCTTCTCATATTCCCTTTTATACGCACAAGTGCACACCAATAGTAAGCGGACCGGCACTTGGCAGGGTACAGAGGGTTTCTGTTTGATACGTGTACTAGCTAGGTTATCGAGCAAGGGTGCAGCAGTGAGGCTGAGTGAGGTCAAGATGTCTGGATATTTCTCGAGGTCCCTGCGTGGGGACCAAGACAGGGTAGACGTCTATAAGCACGCAAAAAAGAGGGGGTCTCAGGGGCTTCGAAGGACTGGTGGATTTCACTCTTGTTTTCTTTTGTTTGTTATATCGAAAGCATACATGTTATAGACCCTGTGCATAAATGGCTGCCAATTAAAAACTCTTTTGTAAGTACTAAAATTAGTCCAACTAACCTCGTTTTCGAGTTGATAATTTAAAAGAATTTTTATTCTCAAACGAGGCCAGTTGGGCTAATTTAAATGCATACAAAAGAATTTTTAATTGGCAGCCATTTATGCATAGGGTCTATTGTTCCATAGGTTTAAAGGACCAAAACCTGCATGCTCATTGTATCACAAAACATGTATAAAAAATTAATTATGAACTCTTCATTGTGGTTTGTTTTTCAGTTACAAAGTTCTGAGCAGGCTTTAAAGCTCTCTCACATTAACAGCACAAACCTTTCATTTCTTGAAGCTGTGTTACTGACTGTGGAAAATGAGACAGATGTCACTGCCGTGTTCAAACCATTTTGTTCCTTGGGGCACAACTCAACAGAGTCAAACTGCATTGTGGATATTGTTGCCAATCATGGCCTCTGTTGGATTAAGGTCACTGCACGAAATGCATCTGCACTGCACAGGATATGGCAAGGTACGCAATCTATACATATCTATACGTACATGTATTCCTATTCAGACTGAACTTTGTAAGAGGTTGTTTATCTCTTGAATTATGGACGCTAGTCTGCTTCCTTGAGCAGCATATACTGTATTTGGAAGATTTTGCTTATTCCACTATTGTAATGACAACTTCAACCAAACAGACAGTTTAAGGGGATAAAGCTACGAAAACACTTAGCTGACTAATTAACATGCAAAACACATCCCCAGCTTTTTATTAAGTCTTTAATTTACATGAAATCTCATTCAGAGTAAGTTGATCTCTTTTAAGTACACTGGCAGCAAGCTCTTTTTATGAGATCCCTGAGTTACACATGTATTTAATAAGTGCACAACTTCTCTAAATTGGACCAAAACCTCTCTAGTTGACTGACAGCAAAGGGATAAAACAGAGTATTTGTATTACTTAGAGATGTGCTCATTTTTTAAACGTTGCAGATGTGACATCACTATAATTGTTTTTAAAGGCTCCATCACAAGGCTTCCTACAGACCAAAGCTGTCTTGTATCTACATGTAAATGCACTTCATCTAACATTTTGTACCTCGCCTGTGTCAGATCTATGGTGGCCCAGAAGGCTCAAACGCAAACAAAAAAGAAAACGCAAATAAAAAAAGAAACCGCAAATAAAAAAAAGAAAAGGCAAATAAAAAAAAGAAAACGCAAATAAAAAAAAGAAAAGGCAAATAAAAAAAAGAAAACGCAAATAAAAAAAGAAAACGCAAATAAAAAAAAGAAAACGCAAATAAAAAAAGAAAACGCAAATAAAAAAAAGAAAACGCAAATAAAAAAAGAAAACGCAAATAAAAAAAAGAAAACGCAAATAAAAAAAAGAAAACGCAAATAAAAAAAGAAAACGCAAATAAAAAAAGAAAACGCAAATAAAAAAAGAAAACGCAAATAAAAAAAAGAAAATGCAAATAAAAAAAAGAAAACGCAAATAAAAAAAGAAGTAAGGCGATTAATTGAATCGACATGACATCGATAATGACATCGTGCAAAGGGAAATATGAAATACCCTTTGCACGATGTCCCTAACTTCGTGATCGCTAACGTCCACGCCACGTCTGTTGAGACTGTAGTCATGAAGCCGTCGTTTTAAAGTTGAAAGACTCATTGTGACTCCATGTTGATTATTAAGGAAATCAACAATAACTTGGTTTTGAAATCCACAATGAAAATAGTGTTCAATTAATCGCTTAACTTCTCTGCTGTCCATTGCAACTGTATCAAAAACACTAAACATGGTGGCTTGCAAGAACTCAGGCTCTCAGAGTTTCCTGTTTACTTCCGTTTTGCTTTTTACTTCCGTTATTTTTTGTTTGCGTTTTGCTTTTTTATTTGCGTTTTCTATTTTTTTTAATTGCGTTTTCTTTTTTTTTAATTTGCATTTTCTTTTTTTTATTTGCGTTTTCTTTTTTTTATTTGCATTTTCTTTTTTAGGTTTGCGTTTGAGCCTTCTGGGCCACCGTACAGATCTTATATAATTACACTCTAGGAACATATTCAGATGAAGTGGTGCTTTTACAATATTTCACGTATTAGATTTTGTTAAATAATTAAGTTGTTATTTATACATGTAGTTGTTCAGTGGACTCTTAAACTATGCTTAATTACATCTGACACCCAAACATTGTCATTGTTACGATTTCCTGCGTTCAAACATAATGAATCATTACTGTAAAGATTTGTTTGTTTTTATCCATGTTACAGGTCAGGGTAACTTTGGTGATAAACACATAGTCCATCAAGTGAAGGTACAAAAAAAAAAGAATCTTCCGTACTTGTTATCACTTCAATATTTTGTTAAACTTGTTTGTTTTGGTAAACAAGTAGTGATAGTTATATTTTTATGTATTGTATGATAAGGAATTACAAGAAGCCAGTGAACAACACCCTGTGAACTATTCAGCTCCAATGGTTGTGCTGTCTTGTTTTAATGGCATCACAGAATCTCTTGCAAGTGAGTAGGCTTATTCTGTGTGTGGCCAAATGCTTAATGCTGCTAGGTGTTCATTAAGGGCTGTGCAAATTGACTTGTGAATTGACCACCTGTGAGGACGATTTTGCTGGCCTGGTGTGACCATCTAAAGAAAATTTTTTCTAAATGTTATAAACAAAGAAGTTCAGTTAAAGGAACTTTGCCTACCTGTGAAAACCAGTTGCCCTCCTGCTGAAAAAAAACTAAATAAGAAACCCCTTGAACAGCATTCAGTTTTTGCTGGTGAAGAACAAATTAACCTTGAATTTTCATAAAGATTTGAGTTATAATATACTTGACATATTGTACTGTGTCTTTAATCAGTTCTCTAGTAAGCTCCAAATACCTTTTAAGAAAGGTGCATACAGAGCTCTGTACAGGTATAGGTGTATGTACATTGTAGGTCCTGGATGTGTTTAAGTGCTTTTGGGTGGTCAAGAGGATTATTGTGTTTTGGTCAGAGTTACATGTATGCTGCAACAGAGTCTAATAACTCTCCCAACAATAACAAAACAAATCAGTATTTATGTCTGAAAATAGTGCTGAGCACTGTGTACAAAAATATATAGTTAGTTATGACTACTCACGAGGAGTTGTTCAAGAGTTGTACAAAAACAATCAATTGTTGGGAATTGCAAAGTGAATACTTTCAAATAATGATACGTGCATCTTAGATGAGAAAATTAATGCATAGAAGTAATTGAATGAAACAAACAATTGCTTGAATATAACGAGTGATTGAATATAAAAACATACAGTTGACTGATTGTCAGGCAAAACTGATCTTCAACAGTCATACATTCAGTGTAACTGTTCAAATAAAACAGTTATGCTTCTGATAGACTAGTGCCAAGAATTAAATGAAAAAAAACGAACTACGAAACCTGATTGACAATAATCTCAGGCTGGTTGAAAGATGCTTGCAAAACTGAAAACTAAAACTGTTTTTTTGTATTCAGTAATCAGCTTTTGCAGAGCACACCATATAAATTATAAAGAAATGAATGGAAGTAATAAGAATCTTACAAATTGATTTTTGGAATTAAACCACACATATGACAGTAGACAGCTAAAGAATAATTTTGAAACTATATACTGTACTTTCATGTACATAACTACAGTAGAAATAAGAATATAATTATGTTAAACTTCATAATCATATGCTCCTCTTTTTTAAAAGAGACTTTGCAAAGCTCTGGTATCTGTGTTAAAGGCAAACTTCTACCAGATCCTGGAAGTGAAGCTGTGACCCATGTACTTAATACCATCACATCTGACAGTCCTACTAGTAAAGTCCAAGTCGAATGGTATGTCAGTCAAAATGCAGCTCAGCACATTTATCAGACAAAAATTATTATGTAGGCTAATTCCATAAGAATGACTGCATGCCATCCTATACAGGAAGCTAAGGCTCTGCCTGAAAGTGCTACCTTTTTCAGGCTTCAAGTACTGGTGTATAAAAGGGTAAGTATTTCACAACTTGAGGTATAATGAAAAGAAATCTGTCATTTTGTTTATTTAAAGGGCCTTTAATTGAAACTTATGACAGCTGCTGTATCGTTTCATTTATTAGGCACTAATTGAAAATAACAAAAGACTTCCTTCTTTGGCAACTTATTCATAATACAGGCCAGTTATGAAAGAATGTGAAAGGGGAACCATTTCATACAACAGGGGAAGGGTTGGACCTTAGGGCGGAGCCTCCCTGAGTAAATGGAACTTGTAGAGTAGTCCCCCCCCCTCCCAGGGGCATGTTGCATTCAGTATTAAATGTGTTATGTAGTTATGTATTAAATGTTTTGCTGATATAGAAATCTTGAATTAATATAATGGTAACATTTCTTTTGGTTGATTCTGTAAGACAAAAGTAACTCCATCATAAAATGAAAATGCAAAGAATCCAGCTTACCCAGGAATTCAGAAAGTCACCACAAAAATTGTATCTTTGAAGCAAAAACTATACAAAAGTAACTCCATCATAAATTGAAAATGCAAAGAATCCAGCTTACCCAGGAATTCAGAAAGTCACCACAAGAATTGTATCTTTGAAGCAAAAACTATACATTGCATTATAACTTGAATGTTGAACTCCTATTAAAAACATCAAAGTTGGAGAAGAAATATGAATTTCCATTAATCTGTTTTGTTGCATGTATTTCAATTGCAGAAAGAACAGCACTAACTGTATTATACCAGAAGCATATCACCTCAAACAAGGTGAAATGCTTCCTGTTATACCTACTAGTAGTCAGTTATGTAGTTCACATGTTATGATGTTGAAAGGTACACAAACTAATTATTTAATGTACACATCACTGAGTAGTCACCTGAACTATAGATAACATATCATTATTATTTGTTCTTTGTTCAGCAAATGTGTTAATCTTGATATCACCACTATGGTTGCTTATGTATCTGCTTTGACCAATGGAGGCTGTGGTTTTATATTCAAGGTACTCTAAGCCACTTTAAAACAGAAATAGGTAATCTGTATGAGAAGAAAAATGCTGTTTACTATTTTCAAATATCTCTTTCTGTTCCAGAGATATTCAAGTTTTAAAGATTTGCAAATTATCTAAGTGATGACATCATATACTCAACCAAATTTTGACTAAAATTAATATGATGAAAAAGGTATCTCAGCCAATTTGCATCAAAAATGTTTCTTTGCAGTGAGATTCTAGTAAACGTGCCCCGCAATACAAGCTTAACATTTTTGTTACCATGGCAACATACTGGGTTTCAGACCTACCAAATATAAAAGGCTTCTCTGGCCACATTTGGCATTTCATTTTAATATTGCTGATGGTACCTCATATGCATGATCCAGGAAGCATATGAATATGTAAATATATGAAATATATATCCAGGAAGCATATGAATATGTGATACGGTCCAGTTTAGAATTTTGGTCAGTGGTATTTTACAGTGCATGTTCTGATCCACATTCCAAAATGGAAGAAGGTGAGTTTTGGTTTCTTTGTATTCAAACAACTAAATACAAAATGCATTACTTAATTTATTACTTCGTGCAACAACGAAGTCGAACGTCCGCTGTGCTCACAAAAATTATGCCTCCAACCATTACTTACTGCTACAGTTGTCTACCTAAGAACATATGTATACATGTACACATAACGTTTTTTCCTTGAGCAAAAAGCAACAAAAAGTTGCAAGGATTCCAGAGCATTGAACTGAAATGATGGAAATTGCAAAGAAACTTCCATTTTGTAACACAGATCAGAACATGCACTGTAAAATACCCCTGACCAAAATTGTAAACTGGACCATGGGTGTGAACTGTGAACCGGGGCTGTGGGTCACTGGGCCATGGGCTGTGGAGTGAACCACGGGCCATGAAGTGTGCTTTGGGCCACGGGCCACGGGCCACGGGCCTGCTTTTAGCAAAACCCAAAAATTTGATCATAGTACCACTTTACACTTCACAAAAGGGGGCTCAATATTAGGACCGCCTAAGGTGGTCCCCTGTAGGAGGGTCCGGGGCATCCCCACCCGGAAAATTTTCATTCAAGTCCTCGGAAATGCGATTTCCGACGTTTTTTAACCCCCTAGATCCACTCCAGGAAGCTGTTTTACATACATGTGTAAACAAGCTAAACAGGAGTGACTCAATCTAGTGCTTCCCAAATTGTGTAAAACAACCTCTTTTTAAATTCTAGGAAGCTGTTTTACATAAACAAGCTAAACAGGAGCAACTCAATCCAGTGCTTCCCAAATTAGAAACATTTTTTAAAGGTTAGTCCTGAAGTGATTTATTATGCATTAAGTTTTTTTTTTCTACAATGAATTTTAAAATTATTTGCATCAAACTCAACAATTTTCGCTTGGGATGTCATTAGCCAACCTACTCAAGTGTCAGAATACTGTTCCACACTGTAGATGATTATTAATCAGAGCATCCACAGGGTCCTGTCTATTTTTATTGTAAATACTGTATACATTTGAATAAATTAATAAAACAACAGTTTAAAACCAGACTTAATTTTTTTTATTTTTGTCCCATGAACCGTTGGGACATCTACAAGTTGGCTGACTGTTGATCCGTGCTTTGGCCAAAACCTGTCGGCCAACAGTCAACCAACAGATGCCCACAGGTTTTTTGGGAGCTGTTCTTCACAATTACCAGTACCCATGCCACCAGAACAAATGTTTCTTTCAAGCTGTGGCACTAGCATATTTATTACAAAAGACTCTCACGCTTTGTTAGCTATCCTATTATCTAGTGATTGATATAAATTTATTCCAGTCTGTTTGGCTATCCACAACTATCAGTGCAAAGGCTACTAACATTAGTTTGCATTTACAAGGCTTGGATGTTCATACCAAAACCAAAACCATCGTGCCTTTGAAAGTACATGTAGTGTGCCTAGCATGTATAATTTTGTTGACAGAAACCTTACATCAGATAAAATAAGAAAGAGTAAGTTCATGAAACGTACAATCATGTATTATCAAGTTATGAGCAATTAATCCTTAACATGAATTGGAGTGTGATTGATGATTGAACTGTTCAAAACACTACTGCAGGGAAAGAGTTATTTGCTTGCCGGTCAGCAGTAAAAGACTTCTATGACATTTTGAAAACAGTTGGTGGTGAGAAAGAACGAGAACGGGCTAGGTATGTGGTGCTAGATATTCAAAGTTGTAGTCACCTTTCTTGGACGATTTGTTCAAGGGAAAAGGTGCAATACATACAGTGTAAAAATAATTTTGACCTAGTTTGATTCGCAATTTGCTTTGTCTTCTAACCCTAATTATTCATAATCAATGAATAAGTAGGGTTAAGAGACAAAGGAATTTAATTTTTACCTGAATTTAATTTGTAACTACAGCACATACATGTACCATGCGTAATGTGACTTCATTAAAAAAAAACAAACAAACAAAAACAAAAACAAAACAAGCAGTGTGTAGTGATTTAGTCAATGTATATGTACACTATACTGTGTTCTTCTAAATTTAAGTTTTCTAGGTTTTTTTTATTATTTTCTTAAATTTAAGGGCCCTGCTTGAGAGAGTCTCAATTGTTGATGATAATCCATCAGATAGATCTAAAAACATGAAGACAAGTGCTAGCATCAAGGAACGATCAAAGGTACATGTGCCAAGCTGTGGTCTGCTCATTCTCTTACATCATTTTGATTGACTTCAAAATGCAAGGCGTCAGTGTGAAACTGAATTCTGGGTTTTACTTGTAATAGTGTGATTGAGTAACTACTGGCAGTTTCTCAAATAAAAAACTCGGACTGACTTAATTAAATGCCCCAATTTAACTTAGAATTATTTAATATGTTATTCAGATTATCTTTGGTACTGGCGACTCATTGAAAGCCATCACCTCTACAGCAAATGTTGGGTTCACGAGGGCAGCAGCTAGCCAGGTACATGTATGTTTGCAATGAACATAGTAAATTATGTTGGTGATAAATGCACACTTGACTGGCTGTTTACATACAAGTTTTATGTGGTGTCCTGTAAGGCTCAATTCGTGGACCTCTTTCGTTTGTTATTTACATTAATGATCTGCATAATGTCTCTAGTCTCACTCTATATTTACTATTCTCCTGATGACACAATATCTTTGTTCCCATAATGATGCCAACTACCTCTTTTCTATTGTTAACAATAGAAACTGTGTCAACCTAAACTGTATACACCTTTTGCATAAGCGCTTAGTTTGGCTCATAACAAAAGCTCACTATCTAGCGAATACTGCCACTTTATTTAGCAATAATCCAATTTCCGTCGCTACCTTTATGTATTCTTATCGCCATAATCTTTAGTCTATTAGCAGCTTTTGTGGCCTATTCTTAATTAGTAATCACGTCCATCAATAAGACACTTGACAGCCCTCTCAGTATGGACCTCATTTCTGTAGAACTAATACTGAGCAATTTCTTTGCCGAGGACCTAAAATTTGGAATTCGTTGCCTATTTTTCACTAATTAGCTCTCCTCTATTTGGTTTTAAAAAAGAAATTGTTCACTATAAATTAATTGAAGGAGGCCTATTAATTCGTTGGGCTCCCTTGTTACGTTAATACATGATTTCATTAACAACTTTGTTAACAGTATTTTGAGGTTTTTGTGAGTGACTAAATAAATAAATAAATGAATAAATAAAAACACGCATTGGTGACGTTATACGCCCTCTGATTGCATGACTAACAATTTGGCAATATGCACACTGATTGATAACTACCAGAGCAAAGCGTGATGAACTGCATTGCATGGCAGTGTTTCAATGTATATGTCCATTTCACCTTCAAAAACAAAACGTGAGAACTACAATGTAACTGTATCCTATTCTGAAAGATCAAAGACTGAATTGATGAAAAACTCACATTGGACTTAATAACAAAACAAAAGCCATTTGAAAGAGAATACTGCTAGAATTCTTTATAACAAAACAAAAGCCATTTGAAAGAGAATACTGCTAGAATCCTTTATAACAAAACAAAAGCCATTTGAAAGAGAATACTGCTAGAATCTTTTATAACAAAACAAAAGCCATTTGAAAGAGAATACTGCTAGAATTCTTTATAACAAAACAAAAGCCATTTGAAAGAGAATTCTTTCGGAGGGCGTTCACACTACGCCGGAGAAAATTGAAAGCAGCGTTTTCACCCTGAAAGCGCATCAAATATTTTCCGTCTCATGAAGTTTTCACCCTGAAAGCGCATCAAATATTTTCCGTCGCATGAAGTTTTGAGAGCACAAAAGAAGCGCGAGAGTTGACCAAGGCCTAGCGGAGACCAATCCTTACCATCTTTCTCCCTACTGAATCATAACGCGGTGATGTTCAGCTAAAAATATGAATTAAAAGTTTTACTGACTGACAGTGCGAGTGGAAATGGTGAACTCAACTTTCCTCACACCAGAAATATGCATGATTAGACTACGATTCATGATAAAGTACTTAGTTTGATAATATGTCCTTGCTAGCTCTTCCTATAAATAAAAAGTAACAATTTTGCGAATTTTCAGTAGAATTTAGATGGAGTAAAGACATCCCTGTTACATGTACGTGTTTGCATGTGACACATACAAATTTATACAGTGTACTAATTAAACTGGTTGTCTTTAAAGTACAAATATTTTTTTTCTCAGGGAGTTGAATTCAGTGTATTCATTCATGAATCACGTGCCTTGACTGAGTCAAAAGAATCTCAAGCCTCATTGGCATATTTTGAACAAGATGTTACGTGAGGACCAGTGACAGTGGTGATGGAGTGGAGTGCACGCTTGGACAAAGCTAAATCAACTTTACTGAAATAAAGGTCATGCAGAGCTGCAGCTTCTTTTATTAATTTAATGGAAAAGTGTGTCAAGATCACGTGTACGTAAACTACCCATTTCAGTGCTGGTCAAAAGTGATAATTGGCAAAATTCTTCAAATCAGAGACAAAAAGTAATGACGTTTGCTCACCTCTATGCAGCAACAATGAAGTTTTTAAGTATATTGTTTGAAAAATATTTTTTGTGATTCCAATTAACATAAAAGTATTGTTTTAGAGGAAGGGGCTTCTGCTGTAAGTTACTAGTCATCAAGCCCTGAAGACTAATAAAGCAAAGCATAAAAATTAGAGTGATTTTTGAATTAAGGAAGTGCCAATAGGAGCTTAGGAATCGCAGTTGTAAGCGAAATCCCGCCAGACTAGTGCTTATTGCGAGACGTCGCGTGACTATTTGCTAAACATGTCTCGGCGCCTAAGACAGTAGCCTTAGGTTAAACGCAAAGTAATTCTTCAGTGACTTCTCAGGAATATGACCGATGTTCCACAAAAGTGTTCAGATATCGCGTAACGTTCTTACGAGCGCAAACAGAGGAGTTACAAAGCGCGGTTACAAAACGTCAAGCTATATTAGAGCGTCTTACATCTGATGAAACTAAAACGATGACGTCACATGAAAACCGAGAATATGATTGGTGCAACTTAAATTCCTATAGCTTAGGTTCTCTGGTAAAGAATGCCAGTCGGGAGCTGGTGGAAAGTTAGTCGTAGATGAAAAGCACCACTTGAAAAGTTATACTGCAAGATGACTGAGACAGGTGTCCGTGAACAAAACCTTTATATTGAAATGGAATCTTTAAACCCAAGAGTTTTACGAATTTATGAAGAAGTAGTAGGTGAAAGTCAAACTGCTGCAATTAAGGAAACGGTTGACAAGTTTCCGCATGGGACTGAGAAGGAAACTCAGACATTTGCACAACATAAAAATACCTGCTGTCAATCGCAGGAGTTGGTGATTAAGCGACTCGCCTTTCGTTTAAAAGCTGCTACTCTCGTTGCTTTCCTGGTTGCGGTTGCTGTTTTGGTTTTGGCTATAATACCGATGGTGACTCGAGACAACCAGAGTCCTTCAAAGCTTCGTGCTGGTGCAGGTGGTAAGTCAAATTACCAATCATGATAACGTAATGGAATGCAGGAAAGTCCTGCAAATCAAAACTCTGCACCACTAATTCTCTTGAACAGTCGTTGGCCAATTTTTATCTTGTATGCAGATCTCTTGACAGAATGTAAACACACTTCTCTTCGTAGTTCCCTGTAGTGTCAGATCATGATAAAGCTTGCAAGCTAGGAAGGGGCTGCAAATGTCATCAATCAACCAGGGAAGAAATCAATCGAAAACGAAGATCTAAGCGCGAAACATCCAAATCATCAGTCGAAAACAAATCATCAAAAACTCGAAAACGAAGCACGGAAATCTTGGTTTTGATGCGTATTATATATTTGGCACTGAGAACAGCGGAAACTTCGACAAGACTCTTAAAACCCTCTTACATAAGGTAGCGGAATCAAATGTAAATGTGAACTATTACAAGAACACCCCAGCATTACATTATAGTTAAACCTATTGTTTTAATGCCGGTGTAAAGCATCTGGTTTATGCAAAGATGCGACCTTATCCCGGCTTTTCATTCTCTATTTATCAGTCCAAAACCAAACTTTTGGAAAAACTGAATTTATATCAACTTCCGCAGCAAACCATTTGGTACACTCGGCTATTGTTTAAGTAGCTACCGTGGAATTAAAAATCTGAAAGCAGCATGAGCGTACTGTCGAATACTGCATAACCAGAGGCTTGCTCTCACAGACTGTCTGCACGTCTGCTTGTGAGATCCTGACCTCGGGTTAAAACTGATTTTTACTCCGGTTAATTTTATCCGCCGCTGGGTTTTTCGAAGTTAAGTTAACGCTAACAGACAAGATGGTGAGGTTGTCTCTCGGTGTTGGAATAATATTCTTGAAAAAGTACTCAATTCTGGTTGGCTAAAACGGTGTGAAAAATTTTCATGTAATACTAGTGCAAAATATGAAATACGAGGGCAAACGTGAAAAACGCCAGTACCTGAGGTTAGCCCGAAGTCACTCGAAGACTACCGACGATCTTTCGAGGTATTTCGAAGGTTGTGGAAGTTCACCGGAGGCCTTCCGAAGACAACCGAAGGTAATTAGCCGTTTTCCGAGCACTTCGAGAATTACCCGAACTCTTCAATTAATTAATTTATCCTGAACATCAGTGCGGACATACCGAAGATTGCCGAAGATCGCCCGATCAGCAATAGACTTTCCCGAACATCGTTGGAATTTTTTTGGTATACCAAAAAGCGTCTAAAAAAGCGTGGTAGACAAATATTTATTGGAAGACTGGAAGTCGAGTTTTTTCGCGTCAGACTTTTTCTTGTTTCTTTTGCATTGTTTTGCAAGCGTAGTGGTATTGCTTTGCATATAACAGAAGAAGACGCAAATCCTTTGTTTGCCGGTTATCAGAAAGATTGGTATTTAGTGTTGGTAAATTGAGAAAGCATTGTAGCGGGGTTAGGCTGACATTGATTTGATGTAAACTATTGAACCATTGAAGAGACTCGTCACATAATTTCAAAAGAGATTGACAATCAAAGAATGCATGTTCAATAGAGTCACTTTCACCGCACAGAACACATTTGACACAGTCGGTTATTCCAAATCGATTAAGTTCTTTATTAGTGACAAGTATTCTGTGCAACAACTTGAAATAGAATTGTCTTAACTTATTATCCCGAGTGGTTTTATAATTGTTTTGGATACAGTTCACCCAACTGTCAGCAACTTCAGGACAATTTTTCCACCATGATTTAATAGCAGTAGGTTCTATTTTGATTTCCTCTACAAAAAGTTTATAAAACTGCTTGCATTAAGTTTTCTTTAAATTTAGAGTGATATCTTTAGATAGTTGGAAATCGAAGTTTTCGCAAAT
>Ga0126337_10001713_pt1 | contig 13493 bp, 10 predicted proteins | sample DipCmetagenome_FD_92527 | JGI IMG/M metagenome (GOLD analysis project Ga0126337, IMG submission 92527) | Coral microbial communities from La Bocana,Puerto Morelos, Mexico - Diploria C A metagenome | ecosystem: Host-associated > Invertebrates > Cnidaria > Coral | place: La Bocana,Puerto Morelos... | reverse complement strand
TTGATATTTACTGCAACTTTGTTCTTCTTTTTGACCAACAGCCATTGTTGATGAGCTCTCAGAGCCCATTAAGTACCAATCTGCTGTTGACAAGCGAGCGGCCCAAATGGTTGTGTTTGGAATCGATGAGGTATGTAAATTTGTATGCGAGAATAGATTATTGCCTCGTTCTTGATATTAGACTGAAACTAGCTTGCAACTGAGGCTAATGTGGGAATTTATCTTAATTGCAAAATTCTGTTCGCCGAAGCCAAGAAAGTTTTACTGAACATTAATGCTATGGGAAAATCTCATCTGCATTGACATGTACTTATGTAAATTAAGTGTGTTGAAAGTAACTGCAGATGAGATTTTCTCACATCATTATGATATCTTAATTGCAAATAACATTAATCTCTTTTTGATGACATTTCCCTTTATGTGAAGTCATTGCAAGCTAGGTCTGGTCCAATACAGAGAAAGCGAGATAATGTAGCCCTTTTTGGAGGGAAGTTCTACATCCATACAGTAATGTTTTTAGTGATGTCACTAGAAAGTCTGTAAGAACATAAATTCTAATATATTTTTCACATATCACAGCAGTTTGTCTTTTGTTTTCAGGAAGAAGACAGCAATTTTCCTTCATTTATGAAGATTTCTTCATCTTCTAATTCATTAGCTAAAATGAAGGCCCCTTCCTCCACATCCATCAGTAGTGTGGGCGTGTCTTCGGCCCCATCACGGACACGAGAGTCTGTTGTGACAATTAGTTACAGTGGTGCAAGGTCCTCATCAGAACTTACCCTGATCGAGAGTAATGTGCCAAAGAAACGTAAGTGTTAATTTGAGTATTTTTTCTTTGTATCAGTTAAATTCAATTACTTTCACGCTGGAGTTTTTATTAAGAGTCAGGCATTGGGCAAACTAACCAGCTGTGAGGACGATTTGCCTGCCTGGTTTGATCCTGGCGGGGGGCGGGGGGGGGGATGTTGCTGGTGTTAAAAAGCTGATTTGTTACCTCTTAGGAGATTTTTTTTAGCAAGAGTTTTTGCAATACTTTCTTTGATATTGAACTGAAAAACGTCGATGTCAGTTAATGTTGTGCTTTAGAATTGCAACCTCTTAGGGGTGAAATAAATTCCAAGCCAAACCCATTGGACTGCATTAGTCTTGGGACTTGTGAGCAGAAATCTGTGAAATATTGACATCTCCAGAAGTCTTCAGCAATCGATGCACCTTTTCATATGGATTGAGTCTTCTTCCAAAATCATGGCACTCCCAAAATAAGTTCTCATACCTGTGACTTGGAAAAAGTTAGCAGGGGTTTTATTATTGAATGTGAATACCAGAAGCTCATTGGTTAGTATATCAGTGTTCATCAACATTATGGAACCATGACTGATGTTTCTTTAAAATGTGATGACAAAATTTCCGTAATCATGCTTTTATTTATTTGTGTCTACATGTTGCACTTTTGGTTGTTTATATCTTTTTCCTGTCTTTCTTTAGACGACTTCAAATTTTCTCCAGTTATTGTGGAAGAATTGAAAAAAGACAAGGTAGCTAACTGCTGATCTATGAAAAAACCTTCCATATAAATACGCTTTGAAATTCTCACTTGAAAATAGTGTAGTTATGTATGGCTCAATTAATTTTCTTCCACTACAAAATTTACGTGCCTGACCAGTGTTTGGCCAGAGAAAAAATGTCAGGTATTTTTATTCTCAGGCCCTGTCCACCCTTCACTAGACAAATTTGAAAACAGAGGTTTCAGCCTAAAATTGCATCCAATGTTTTCCATCTACACTGCACTGGAGGGAGTTAAAAACACAACAATCACCCTTCATTTTGGACTTGTGTTTGAGGAAAACTTGGTCAAGAAGAGCACATGATGACTGTGATGTAATTGTGTTTGTAAAGCTATCACAAAAACGAAAAGCTTGTGTTTTCCAACTTCTCTGGTTTGAAGAGCATTTTTGAAAGTTGTTTGTTTGTGACAGATTACTGTGGGTGGTAGGCCAGACCATAGTAATAAAGCTATGTTGTCAAATTTTTCTCGCACAATGTCGATGGGGCCTCATTTTAGGACCATAGTCACCAACAAATTAGCAAAATGTGTGAAAGATTATGTGTCTACTAAGTTTCAGCTAAATATTGTTAATTAGAGCTGGTAATGAGGATTTTTCTTTTCCACAATCAGACTTTTTTAAAGGTCTTTAAAAGACATCAGAAAGAAAATGAAGCACTTTTGAAAAGATACACAAAAGTAAGTTTAGTTTGAACTAGCTACAGTACATAGAACGTAGAAAATGTTTTGACAGAAGTACCAGTAATAATATTAAAAGCCCCTTGGTTATGAAACTAGTTTATATAAGCGTTAATTAAAAAAAATATTTTTTGTTCATCTAAGCAAGCTTGCCTGACTTTGCAAAAAGTGACTGAATTTTCCAACAATTTCGTAGTGTCTTAGATCATAAACTGATACTAGTGTATATGAAAACAAAACCAAGGAAGAGCAAAACAGATGTTCTCAGGAACCTTCCCAGTTGAGTTTTAGTGGGGAAATACTCTGTCAAGTGCACATGGAGCAGGGATGGTGCAGTGATGGGAGCACTTTCTTGCCATAATGTGGCCCAGTTTTGATTCCAGCTCAGTGTCATATGTGGGTTAAGTTTGTGGCTAGTTCTTGCCTTGCTTTGAGGGTTTTCTCTAGGTACTTCAGTTTCTCCTCTCCTCCACAAAAACCAAGTTCCAATTCAACCAGGATATTGGACAAACTAGTGATGTGGCATCCTCTCTAAATAACGTACCATAGTATTTTTTTAAGGAGAGACGTCATTTCTTTTCTTAATGGAGAATTTTTTGTTATTTTATTTAGGAACGTTTGGCCATGCAAAGAGAGCATACTGGACAACTAGAAAAGCTCATAACAAACTATGAGAAGATTAAAACCACAGCCATAAAAACATTTGAGCGTGCAGTCAAACGATGTGGGTGAGTGGCACTACTGTAACATAGCCTATAATCAGGTTATGGGGGAGGGGATCGTCTGTATGCCCTGCGTCCTATACTTTTCTATCTCACTTCCTCTGCCCTCCCCTCTTAACTTCAAGGTTCTGGTTAACAGGCTTAAGGCTAACAAACTGTTGCCCACAGCTCATTGAAGCCAACTAACATTAATGGAGATGGTTACAGACTGCTTTCAAAACAGTGACTCAGTGATAAATTTTGAATAAAAGAAAAATTTAATTTTTTTTGTGAATCTTATGCTTTGGTTAAGAATTTAACTTTAGGCCACTAGATTTTCATTGACAATAACCTGACGAGTTAACAAGACAGAAATGACAAAGTCTTAAACCGGTAAAGACAGAATTCATGCAGGTCTTTTAATGCAGTTGATTAAAAATCTGCACTGTTTTGAATGGCATAAAACATAAAAGGTGGATCAAATTAAGTGTGTACCTCTGTTTCAGGGAAGACAGATCTGAAGAACTCCGAAAAGTTCACGAGAGCAAGATGCTTTACCTCAACAAAACACAAACTGACAAGGTAATTAAAAAGTAACTCTATATGAAGACATCAATGATCTTGGCAGTTACATACACAACTTAATTAAGCGGATTTGAAATTACAAAAAAAATTTGGTTTTGATGAGGATTTAAATCCATGATCTCTGTGCAGTTCTCTACCAAAAGTTACATTAAGTGAGCTAGGGGTTGGTGGAACAACTTAATTTTTTTTTTCAGGCTTTTAAAGTAACTCGGCTGCTTACAACCTTTGTCATATTTGAAATATCTTAATCCTTGCTGTCATAGATTTCTTTGATGTTAAGTGAAGATCCCCTATGCAAAAAACGTGTATATACAATATTATTATTGTTATTTGCAGGCCAAGGAAAAATTAACAAGCCAAACAGAGGAGTGGATAAATATGGTAAACAAACAAGTTGAGGAAGAGATCGGTTTCTATGAACAACAGGCGGAGATAGTAAGTTACCTGTACATGCATTAAATTATAGTACTTGGAGTGAGTACAATTCAGGGAGTGATCATGCTAGTAATGTCAAATTGGACAAGCACAATGCATGAGCGCGATTTTGAATTACATGTATGAGCAAGATTATTCCCTGAATTGTATACTACAGGTACATGAAGCCCAATTACCAATGAATAAATCATAGCCATAATAAATTTTGAAAATGAAGAGTCTTTTGAGTATCACTATTGAGTGAAAAAGTCAGTAGCATCTTCCTTAAGTTTAAAAAAAGAAGGAAACATCAATAAGGAAGCCATTAAAGTGAGCTCAATCAGAATGCAAATGGAGTAGGTATCCATTTACAAAAAGTTATAATTGAATAAATAAATAAATAATTACTTTATTTAAGTGTCCATCTTCTAGCGGTTTCACACTAATCGGGGACACTTTCCAAGCTAGAATTGGAATTTGGAAATGCTGGTTTTTGAGGAGAGGGGAAAACCAGAGTACCCGGGGAAAAACCTCTCGGAGCAGAGAAGAGAACCAATAACAAACTCACATGATCCTGCAGCAATTATGTGACAAATATGCATTTGGAGAACCAAGCACAGTTGAGAACTTTGTTATAGACACAATTTGAATATGTACCTCTCTATAACTTTGTCTCTTGGTTTCCACCCTTAAAATTTGTCATCAGCTTACCGTCTTTTGGTTTTCGTAATGCAGATTTTTTTACCTTGTTGTAAAATTGTACTTTTTCTCCTAGTTAAGATTGCATTGGGAATCAATTTTCTTGCCTCCTGTAGACTTTCTGTCTTTTCCTTTACTTCTGTGTTGCAGCTCCTTTTCTTCACAAGAAATTATACAATATTATCTATGAGAGAGTACTTCTATCTCTTTGTCTTTTAATCATGTGCCTTCTTAAAAGTGTGTTTGAATGGTGAGGAGCAATGAGATACACCAAGTTCAGAGAAACTGTTGAATACCCCGCCACTGTTGTTTTTGATTCTACTTGCAAACAACATTTTTTTTTAAAAGAACTAGAAATGCGTGTGAATGAATTAACTCAAGTGGCAAGGTATTCTGCAAGTGGCAAGTTATTTTGCAGTCAGGTGACAAGGCAGTTCTAAGTTGACATGATTTATTCCATTTCACAGCAACTGGAAACTTTGAAGAAAGTAATGGATTCTGCTCACGAGGCTCAAATTAAAGAAGTTACAGCAAGACATGAAAAGTAAGGACTATTCATTGTTAAAAGTCTTGCAGCTTCATGGGTAATCCATATCTGTGATGAGCTGTGGGTTCATTACCTGGTATTTGGAGTTAACAGCCATGTAAGCCCTTGTATGCATTGCCTTTTACAAAGAAGCTGCAAAGTAGGTATATTAAGATATTTGGTCTATGCATCTCTTTAAAAAACTAGACACCTTAGTGGACTACATATCACAAATTCATTGGCAACTGTTGTCCCAGAGAGGGGTGTAAAGGTGTTAATTGCCCTGTGTTTTGTTCATAATAGGGAAATCAGTGAGATCACAAAGAAACAGACGAGACAATCAATGGAATCTGCTAAAGCTCTTGCACTGGACAAAACAATCCAGTCTAAAGAGGAGAGAGACAGGTAACAAACTGCTTGCTGGAGGATGGATATGGAGGATATAAAGCAGTACTTTATGTGGACCTACTATTTATTATAGATCAACCCTAGTGTGTGACCATTCAAATGAAAGCTATTGAGCAGTACTTTCATGTGGTACTGTTCATTATGCTGTACAAGGTGGTTCTAACTTTTAAGTCTGTGGATGAAACCCTAGTGTGTGACCGTTCAAATGAAAGCTATTGAGCAGTACGTTCATGTGATATCATGAAAAAGGTTGCTGTTGTTCATTGTGGTAAAGTGATAATATTAAAGTATTATCGTTTGTCTCACAGTGTAGTCACTTTGGATGTATATTGCGACACTTTGACTGCTTACTGCTACAATGTAGTCTTCATCAGGCGATGGAGTCGACTGGTTATGCGAAACCTTATAACTTATCACTTATGTTTGTGTGTTTTCAGGAGACAGAGGGAGCTTGATAAGCAAAATCTGAAACAATTTTTTGATGAAAGGCAGAGGGTACGTCAAGTATCATGATTTTTACCTCCTTGGAATTTGCTGGCAAGGTGTAAAACTTATAGATGTGGTTGATATATTTTATTTATTTTTTTTAATAGTTGTCAAACAGGCAAGAGAGGGAACTGGAAGAACTTAAAAATCAGCACAAAGAGGAGAAGAAGAATTTAGAAGTTGAATTTCAGAAGGTAGAAATATCTTATCGTAATTATCAATATTATCATCATTATTAATTTTTAAGCCTTGTAACCTTGTTCCACACAACCATACAAACTAGACTGCTCAGTCCAGGGCTAGAGGAAAACTTTATTTCCATCTTGCTGTTTGGTCCAGGGCTAAATTATTTGAACAATTGAATTAAGTACAGGGCTAAATATTTGAACAATTCTTACAGGGATTGTGATTGGGTTGTTTTAGCGTGCTTTTATCAGAGAACAGAGCACGCTGACGCCACTTTTTCTTTTTTAGAAAATAAGTTTGGTTTGACAATTCAGCCGAATGAGTGGGAAAATTATTGGATTCCTTGTCATAAGACAAACAAAGGAGCCTTGACTGTGCTCTGTTGTGTTGTAAAGCACTTAGCAAGCGATAGAACACTCGAGAAATAAGGAAATACACTTAATTACATCTTGTGTTTTTTGCTACACCTTTTTCGTGCTTTAATGCTTCTTAAAGTGCTTTACAACAGAACAGAGCGCAGCCAAGGTATCTTTATTTGTTAATTGTATCTCTTTGATGTTTTTCCATCTTAGTAAACTATTAATTTCAGGTTTCCCTCATTTTAAAGGTGATTTTGTAGCTGTCGAAAATGCCATAACTGAGCTTTTTCAGTGTGTTTTCCAAGAGGACAATATAAAGACTTCATTTAGCCCTAAAACCTGGGCTGAATTGAAAGAGTGGATAACACCATTCAGAAAGCCAGGTTGTTCGAAAGGTGGATAAGGCTATCCACATGTTATCCACCAGATAAATCACCAACAAGCAGATAGCATGGTTTGTTTCATTAAAAAAATGGTCCACAGGATGGCAATTTATGTAGTGGATAGCACTATGCAGCCTTTAGAGAACTTGGGCCAGATAGTGGGTAGTGTAGTTTTGTATCACCAACACTTATCCATTGAATAGTGAATATTTTGAACAACTGGGGCCAGGACTGCATGATCCTGTCTAGTGCACTGATTATCAGGCCTCTGCACTTCTAAATTGTGCCAATTGTCTACGGTACCTTCAGATTTTCATATAAACTTTTTTTGTTTTTTTTTTAGGTCATGTCAGAGAACATGGATGAAATCAAGACTAATGGAGAGAAGTCCAGAAAAGCTATTCATACTGCCTTTCAGACCATTCTGCCGACCCACTGAAGGCCATTCACCCTTAACTACCTTTTTGTACATTAATATAAGATACAATTATTATCTTCTAGTTACTGCTGGCAGTAAACAAGGTTTTGTAATATAATAGTATAATTATGCAAGGGGGAACTTGTGCTTTAGTCAGTTTAGAACCATATTTATAAAAGAGGAAACATGTTGCAAACTATTTTATTGGTTTTAGGAGTCATGAAACTCGCATTGTACCATTATATGTTGTTTTAAGGCCATGTGAAAGCTCAAAACATATGATTTAGCAGACATTGCAAATCAAAACATCCTCTTGGCAGGTATGCATAATTACTTTAATTAGTATGTGTTATTATGTTAATTACGATAATTAGGTCAGAGTACCATAATGTATTTGTAGCCCCAGTATTCTTGTTACTGGTTTCTCTACATGTCGCTTTTGTATTGTTGGCAGAATTTACATTTTATATCTCCCTTTTGTGGGTCAATTCTTTCATGCCAAGAACATGCATCTTTGATAAGTTCAAGAAGAGTTTGCATAGTCAAGGTCACAGGCTTAATGCTGCGAGACACATTTTGTGAAATAAACATTAGGCCATTAAATGCATACCAGTTTCAATTTTACATCATTTTTTTACACCAAGTTTTGTTCTAGGTTGTGGATTGGTTTGTACCCAACCCTTAATATGTAACTGATTCTCTTCAAATGCCAACTATGCTTATATTTTAACAAGTTTCAAGGCACTACCCGAATACTAGTTATAGTTTTGCTCTCATTCCAACTACTCAAACCAGGCCACCGAGAAAAACAGTTACTAACCAATCAAAGTGTGAAGTGAAAATAATGGGCTGGTAGCTTCTTCTTCTGGCAAGTAACGATCCAGATGTTTGACGTGAAAACATAAACACTATTGATTCCTCTGTGTATTATACATTCTTAGATATTCAATCCTTGACGCAAATTATCATACCTAAAAAATTTGCTCTTAAAATATACCTTGAAAAATCATTTTGCAACGACTAAACCAAAACCATTGCATGCATACAAAATTAACCAATCAACAAATGCCAAAGTTTGGCAATTCCTTGAACTTTGTTAGTGTTTTCAATTTTGTTAAGATCTGTTCTTGCTATTCTTCAATGTTGTTGGTAATTTTAGAAAAGGGTCACTGTCTTTTGTTCTCAAGTAATGTTCTATTCCAAGTGATCTGGTTTGCGTAGTCGCACTGTAACTCCGCAAGTACTTACATGTTTCTCACCCAAACAGACTATTAAATGTATCATCAACCCAAGATCCCATACAAAGCACACACAATAATATTTGTTAATTTTTCAAACGGTTCAAATTAATTCAGAATGTGTCCAAATTAACAAGGAATCATGTATTAAGTTCTGGCTACATCCTGGTTCAGTTTAGTGGAATTCAAAATAATATCCTGATTGCCAAAATTGGACTGGGCCAGCAGCCTTGTCCAGTTTAGTCAGTCCTCAAAATTGTTTTGTCCAGTTATATATCTCGACATGTAGACCTATTACATATACTGACCATTCACAATTTCCAGTAAAAATGTCATTTGATAATTTTAGATATACCGGTAGTTTATGATAGATATGAGTTATAACTGTAGTTAGTGAAAAGGGCAAATATTTTGATATCAAAATGGACAGTAGATAAACATTATTAACATTAACATCATGTAAGTGTGAATTTAGAATTTTAAAAAGTGATACAATTTTTACTTGGAAAAAAAACTTACGCATTGAATGAATGAGCAATGAAAGTGCTACCATGTAGTTTGTAAATAATAATACCTTGGTGTTCATTGTGTCATCAAAAGCAACGTAGTTATTTCATGCAGTTTAGATATATAGTACTAAAGGAGATGTATATATATTTGTTTATCAAAGAAATCATCTTTAAACCAGAACATATTGATCTACCTTATATTTAAAAATAATTGATGTTAACAAAAATGACTAATAATTAGTGAATGGGCGAAAATACAAGTTAAACTTTTAGGCAGGGTTCATACTGCTCTCTGTAAGGCAAATCAAGAATTGATTCTGCACTAGCTTTCAGAGTACTGAGCTTCTTTATTCTCATGGAAATATTTAACTGAAATCTTTTTACCAAGTTTACAAAAGGCACTTTTTGGGTTTCTTTCTGTGTGCATCTGTTAAGCTGCCGTGTTCAGGTTTGGTGTTAAGATTGGCAAGAACAATTGGACAGAATCAAATGAGCAAACTGTTGCTGTGGAACTTGCATGTGTTCAACAGGAGTGCAACTGGTTTTCTCAGGTTAGCAAACTTTTTGAGCTGAACTTCTTCATAAGAAAAACTTTCCTGTGGATGGTCAAACCAGGTGGGCAAAGTCATCCTCACAGCTGGTTAATTTGCCCGGTGCCCCGACCTTAATGAAACCCTTGATAATTTTCAGAGCAGAATATGATAACTTAAGATAAGTGTTTTGCCATAACATTGAAACTTTGTCTGTTTTTATTAGGGTTTGCTTTTGAATAGCTGATTCAATGTGCAAATTTTGAGTTATTTTTTAGTGTGCTTAAGCTCTTCATGGATATTACGTTACAGGTGACCAGTATAATATTATAGCTATAAGGAAATTAACGACTAATAACGTAGAAATGGTTGGGTCTGGTAGGGCAAAAAGAACAAAAAAAAAAACTTGAAATGTTTTCATTTATTTTATCCAACCAGATTTATGAGAGAAAATATATTTTCTAGATTAGCCAAAATAACATACTAACATAAGTTAAACAAGAATCAAAGTGTTTTTGAGTGCTAGAAAATAGGTATTTATTTATATATTATTGAGTTTTCATGGTTGTTTACATGAAGACATTAAGAGAGAGAAGAAATAGAGAGATGGTTGCGAGGTGACAAAGAACTTATTTCTTGATCATCTTATTAAGTTTTTGTAATGTACCCCTAAGCTATCGAGGACACAGACCTGTCTTTGCAGTAGCCTCGATAATCTTTTTGGTGTCATTTTATCTGCGTCACTTGGGTACTTATGACATTAGTTTGTTGTCTCTTGTTACATGTATATAGGTGAGATGCTTCTGATACTAATTGATACAATAAAATACAAAATAATGAAAATTGTTATTATTAATTATTATTTTATTATAGTTAATGATATGTTGATTGTTAATAATAGATAAATACCAGATACAGATATTGAATGTATACAGGGAAACAAAAACATTGGAATAAAGCCATCTTTTAAAATAATTAGCTTCATTTGTAGTGCCATTGTTACAGAAAATGTTTGTTCTTTTTCAATCACCACTGAATCTGACAATTTTATTCAATTTTCATTCCATGTCCTTCCTCAAAGTTGCTTACAGTGAACACCTTTAACATTTATTTTCATTATAAACCAGTCAATCACAGCAGAACATAGTGCTTCATGAGGTTTTACGTAACCATGCAGTCAACCTCATCCCCAGTTTTAGCTGGGGCATATTCAGTTGAGAAGCATTTAGACCAATCGTGAGAGTAAGAATATTTGATGAACTATAAAAATTGATTTCCACATACACCTTGGCTTTATTGCTTGTTGCGTTTTTGTTATAATATACAGGTAATACCAAACAATCAAATGAAGGACTAAGTCATCACCCCCAAGCTTTCAATTAGAGAGGCAAAATTACAAGTTCACCAGATACTTATGGAAACACCATAACTTTAAAAAAGAGATTGTTCAGTCTGAAAAATGTCTACATGTCCTCTTTGTAAACAACCCCTATCTGCCGACGGATTTCATCCATCCAGCAAAATATTTTTTCTGTTGTCTTCCATGGCATTGTAGAATTCTCCAGTTCACCTGACAATAAACTTTTTCTAACTGCTTGAATTTCATATCTATAAAACCAGAAAAAAATATGGCATGAGATTATATGCTTGATGTGGTAGATCTAAGATCCTAGATAGGTCCATTTTCTTGAAAAGTATATTACAAAGGACTTATGAGAGGACTTGCACTATTTCTGGGATCCTGTCTTAAAGCAAGAAACGTCTTTGCTTTACCCTTACCTCATTCCAGTAGAATTAACAAAGCATATGGGTATAGAAGGCTCTGGAAGAGGGTAGTCCTTTGTTCCAGCTGGTGATGTGAAACTAGTGGCACAATGGAAAGGTGCGTGAATGGTCACAGAACCTTGTGATCCTATAAATGTGGCTTCATTGGGAAGCTGGGCAGCTGAAAGAGACAACAAGTGGTTTTTATCATTATCTGTCCTCATTGCGCCATGGGATGCAGAAGGCCTTTTATCAGCTACAATAAAGATATCAATAAAGCCTTGCTACTTCCAGACTACCTCCTGTTTACGGGGCACTTAAAAAAAATCCTTTACCCAATTTTTCATACTTACTTCAACCTTACGAAAGAACAAATTCAAACAGTGTAGGGCAGTCAACAAATTGCACATTGATAGCATTTGATTGCTTTGATACGTAAAACTTTGAATAAAAGCTGTTTATTATGTACAGCTAGCTGCTAGTTTAAATAGCACATGCTACAGATTTATCATTGGGTAAAAATTCTAATTTTTCCCAGAAATAACTGTCGGCACACCATTACAATCATAATCCCATGATTCTGGTTCGATTACCCATCCATGTCTCCCCAAACACCAATCCCTTATCATCACAGTGACCTTGCTGTCATCATCATCGTCATCAACATCTACTATCCCCATCTACCAGAACCTCGTAATCAAAGTTACTCACCCATGCTTGTAGTTAAAGAAGCTATTTTATTTTCCTTATATAGCATTGTCACTGTAAGTGTCGAGTCCACACCAGCAGATGTTTTCTGTCCGACTGCAGATATACTTAAAGGTTCTTCACCTCCAAACATCAGGTCCACAATATTCAAACAGTAGATTCCTATCTCCAGCAGTGCCCCACCCCCATGGTCTGGATCTTGCATCCGTTCTACAGAGTCCAAGTTTAATCCAAACGAGACAAGAGCAACTCTAAGGTCTCCAAGAACATTTGAATCAACTAGGCTCTTAACATCTGCATGCAGTGGGAAAAATCTTGTCCACATTGCCTAAAACAATAAAATCTATTATTATTAAGTTTGTAATTTGCTCTGTCAAGATACCCGATATATGAACATGAGAGTACGCAAAAAAATGGACAGGCATCAGGGCCGTAGCTAGAAACAAAATTGTGGCTGAGATAAAGTTCATGGAAATATTATGACGGAGGCAATGGCCGTGGTTAAATTCTCATTTTAGTAATTTAGGGTTTTTAAAATTAGCTATGACCGACATGATCATCCCCCAAAAGGGGCTGGGTGGGTACGGCGTATATCAGGTATATAGGTATGTGCCGCCCCAAAGGATATGATTTTTGAGCCATTTTGGTCTGAAATTGGGTATGGTTATCGGGGGAACGTTCACGAAAGCTTATAAACTTATTTTTCTTCCCAGCAACCGGGGCGAGTAACTGGTTAGAGAGAAAGAGAAATAGATAAAATATATCATTCCAGCTAAATTTCACCTATTCATCTTTGTAATGTTGACTTCCGTTCAGCACTGATGCATATGCCATGCTAAATCACATACAAGGTCAGGTCTGAAAACTGGTATGGATTTTTGAGGCCAGGTCTGAAAACGGGTGTGGGAAACGGCATTTTTTGGTCTGAAATTGGGTGTGGATTTGGAGATGCGAGCGGCACACCCCCACCAAAAATCCCAAGGAGTATCCCCCCCCCCCCACCGGGTGTACGGCTAAACGTTGCCTAACGTACCTATGTCACGAATATTTCTAAATATCCCTGAATTTTCTGTGTGTCATATTATTTTTAATTTTTTGGGAGAAAATTTCTTAATATCCCCTCAAAAATATCTAGACATTTGTGAACAGGCCTTGATGATCATGTGGTTTACAAGTATTTCTCACTGACCTCCATGATAAACAATTCTTTCGCTTTGGCAATTTCAAACAATTCCTTGCTATCCTTCAGGTTCATTGTCATTGGTTTTTCACACAAGACATGTTTGCCGTGATTCAGGGCTAGTTTACAGAGCGGAGCATGGGTGGGATGGACT
>Ga0126337_10001711_pt1 | contig 13495 bp, 5 predicted proteins | sample DipCmetagenome_FD_92527 | JGI IMG/M metagenome (GOLD analysis project Ga0126337, IMG submission 92527) | Coral microbial communities from La Bocana,Puerto Morelos, Mexico - Diploria C A metagenome | ecosystem: Host-associated > Invertebrates > Cnidaria > Coral | place: La Bocana,Puerto Morelos... | reverse complement strand
AGGGGGGTTTGCAGGCAAACTAAAAGATCAATTTTGCCTTTTGTTTCAAGTGAAATTTCTTTGGAAAATTTTTCAGGGGGGGGGGGGGGGGTAGTGAGAATGACTTTCTGGCTACTGTTCATCACAGTTACAGCTTGTCCAATGGACAATTTCGGAAAAATGGGTTTCTTTCCACCAGTGCATAGACCTGAATAGACCTGGTTTCAACTGAGTGTCGAAAGTAATCTGGCAACTACTTTGGTTTTGGTTTTAGTGTGGTTTGAAATTGGCTGAGTAGTCTAATTGGTAAGTAATTGGTTTGGTTTTTGTTTTAGTATGGTTTGAGATTGGCTGAGTTGTCTAACTGGTAAGAAACTGGTTTGGTTTTGGTTTTAGGACACTTGAATGTAAACCACTCTATAATAACTTGTGGATTACCTTGTTACCCATTAAATGGATACTACATTAGATACTATAACACACAAACCCCTGTGTTTTCTTTGTTTAGATTTCAAAATAATGGCTTATAATAATAATTAGTGGACCTAATTTTTGAACATTCTACTACAAACCTTATATATGGCCAAAGGGCATCTACATCTTTTTGGTGAACAGCAATGGCATAGCTGATAAAGAAAAAAATAGTTAATTTAAATATTATTAACACAAGGAAGTATCAGAAACTATAAATTATTACCTTAAAGGAACTAGGTCATTAACTAGTCTAGTGACAGGAAAACATTCAAGTCAGAAGAGACTTTTAAGTTTATGATCAATCTTAGCTTGGTGATTGATTCTCAATTCTGAACATTCACCTACAATGGCAGAAGCAATCTGGGTAGTTGCACAATACTTACGCAGTAATGAAGGCAACTACGGCAAAACCGCCAAGAACAACTGGAAGGAATTGTAGATTGCCAATTCCTGAAGTGGGCATTACTGCTGCATTAAGAATTTTCAATGTCTAAAATGGGTAAAGGAAAACATGATTTGGCATGAATTATCAAAACACATTTGGACCTATTTCAGTGAATATGACCTTCAAATGAATATAGAAATTAATTTTTTGTTCAACTGGTGTTAGTTCTGAAATGCTGTTTTTATTATTAAAACAAAGCTGTCAAGTGTACTACTGGATGCCAGTGCAATACTGGCAATTGTTAGTGAAAACAAACTTCCATGATGAAAACACTTAGTTAAACTGCAAAGTGTGAAAGTGCTCTTTGCTCCAAGTTAAGTTCCTTATTATTAAATGCATGTCAGCATGGTGTCTGAAGACAGACAGACAGCATAAAAAATTCAAGGCTTAATATGCTATTTAAGTAGACACATCATCTACAACACACATTTCACATGTAACCCTATATTACAACCTGCAAGTTACAAGAAAAAGTAGATCAACTGTTCTCTTCTTTTACACGAAGCTGTTAGACAATTAAAATTATAATTATAAAATATATATTGTCTAAAATGAGACAATCAGAACCCTGCATTCTTTTCTCCCATGAGATTTCTGGATGGCAGCTGTGGCAAGTTGTGAAAAAGAATAATTCCCTCAAAATACAAAATATATGCAAATTCCCCATTGCAACTTGATTTGTTCCACTTGACATGTTGCAAGAAAAACTGCATGTCCATATGATGATCATGATGAGAATTCATAAGACAATAGGCATACCTTCGCTAAGGATTTCTGGTACTTTGCAAAATAATTGTAACTAATGTCATGATGTTATAAGTGCCGACATTGATTTTCAGCTCTACCAAAGAGCAGGCCAATTTTTGGGGCCAAGTGTCAAAAATGGCAGATCTGTCAATTTCCACTAAGGAAAACACTGATATAAATTGTTTTGCTGTGAACAGGTGGTGTTAAATTTTAGGACCATATTTACTGTAGGTAGGTCGGCAACATTATCGACCGATATATTGACCAACACTCAGTCCATATGAATAAGCAAAGAATCGCTCAACATTTGTCAGATACAACCAATATCTTGGTTAACAGTCAATTTAGTGCTAATTGCGTATTGACCAGTTAAATGTCAATCAAGTATAGGTCAACTATTGGTCAATATTTCGGATGTTACTAGACACTCAATGACACACATCAGCCAACATATCAACCAATACCCAACTGTCACTCAATCAACTGTCGGCCAAAAATTATTGCAGCAGTATTAGCCAAGTTTTGATCAAGTATCGGTTGCTATAACAGTCGATATATTGTCAACTGACACTACTCACAGCAAATATAAACCAATCTTCATGTTACCGACAATTTTTGGCTAGCAAATAATTTGCTAAATTTTACGAGTGGACATTGTTAAGATAAAAAAATTTGGCAGAGAAAAAAAATTTTCCCAATTTTAATTTTAGTATAGCCAAAATTTTCTCAGCCGAATATTTTGGGTAGAATTAAAAATTTGAAATTCATCGTATCAGTGCAAAAAGGAATATAACAAATAACAACTAAATAAAATATAGAAGCCTATAAATTTGCCTTCAGGATTATTGTTAACAGTAAAGATCTCCCAAGCTTGCGTGTTGTGATGGTTTCAACAGAACGTAGAGTATAAATTAAATGGCAAGCAGAGCTTACGATTACAGCAAATTCAGACTAATATTCATCGACCAATGCGAGCGAAAATTTTGGAAATGCTCAGCTAAATAATTTGGTTCACATCTTCTTTTTTAACTTGCGGCAAAATGTCTCCAAGAAACTGAAGTTATACTTCAGATGAGCTGAAGTATGCCTCACATAAAATGATCACGAGAATAGCATTCTCCGAGTCGAACCGGCGCATAACAACCAAAACTCGATCGCGCTTAACTGATTTACGCCGAGATCAAGACCGTTTTAAATTTTACTCCTGTATTAGATAACGGGTCCTCTTTCTTAATTCAAAGATCAACAGTGTTTGACAGACTATGAACTTAAAAGTGAAAGCAAAAGCAAAAGTAAAAGGTAAGACTAGAGCTCGAGTCTGCAAGATGCGCAAAACAAAATGGATGGGCACATAACTATTTCAGACTTAAAACATTGACCATAAAACCCGACTCAAGCGTTGTCGAGTTCTCGAGATCCGAAAAAAAGACAATTTCCTACCTTAACTGCTAGGATTTGCTTCTACAAAGTCAATGGCATAGCTACTTTCTTAGTTCCGCAATCAATATCTCCAGACATCACGAGTTCCCTCTCAAAGCGAAACGGATTGAACAGCATTTTGGGAAGACTGGATTGCGTGACTCTCCTAAGCGGGCGGATACCACGGAGAAGACACGCTCAGAGGACAGTAAGAGGCGTCTTTCATGCGTTGGAAACTAGGAGAAATGGGGAAATTCTTTCCATGTTTTGTCTCAAGCTCAAGTAGATGATATAAAAATTAAAATGTCAGTCTTCTTTCCCTCCATGATCTTATCTTTCATTTCTTGCTCCTCTCTATTTTTTTTTTCAAGTGATCTATTTAAGGCCTTTAGGAGTTGTGAAATCGAAGTGCATATGGCTGACTTGGCGCAGAGATTGAATCGGTTTTCATAATCCAGTCATCCATATTTTAAAATAGGAACTTTATACGAAGCTGAGCAGCGGAGAAAACTTGCTAGGAGAGTCGTTGGTAGTCTGCAGGCAGGGAAAGAAAAAAGAAAAATGCGAAGCCTGCCCCAATGCAAAATCGTAGGCTTCGGTGCCGCACTCAAGGGTATACATCAAATAAAAACTTACTAACTTCGGTAAGATTTATTTTCTTTAAAATTTCAATGCAACTCTGCTATATACATATAAATAGCTAACGCACTTAAATTATTTTTAGAGGCGGACCATTATTTGTTTATAGGGAGAGGAGGTTAGTTAAGGAATTTTCCCTTTCACAGCAGAAACAGCCTACAAAAACATCGTGCAAGGAAAGCCTTGGGGAAATATTTGAGCACGTGCTTTCTACCAATAGGTTCTGTACTTGACTTTTAAATAATTATTGCACAAGGCATTGCCCACCGAAAAAAGAAATCAATCAAACACAACCCAAGACTAATTCAAACCCTCCCCACAAAAAGCAATGGTCCGTCACGTAACACCCACTGCTGAGATATGAGTGGGGAGTCTCAATTTACAGGTGACAAAAAACAGTTATATAATGCATCAAATTATTCGAAATAATGTACACTCTTATGATAGTTAACTTAACAACAAATAAATAAATAAAAATACACATGTCAACGGAAGATATATTACTGTATTTTAGTTTAAGTGGATCAGCTAGTCAGTTTCAGTTCATGTAACACAGGTCCATGCCCCAATTTGCAATCCTAAGCTAAATTACTACAAGGATGAATTCTACTTGAATCAATACAAAATAGTGCTTGGAACCCCTACACACATGTACTGTTTTCTCACAATACGCATGCACCTTTCCTTGTAAGAGCCAAATACCCGCTTTTAAAAGTGCTAGAGTATACCCCCCGCAGTGATCCACACTTGGCAGTCACAGATTTCCCTAGATGTCAAGGAACTGATTATGCCCTAGATATAACTGGGCAATTTCCAAGTAATATTCACTAATTTCCTTTCAGATCCCGTCCCGATAAGCCTTTAATTCTTTATCAACTGTCCTTAAGGCCCAGTTTCCCTAATATTTGCTCCCAGAAAACTGCATGGAATAGATATTGTCCATGGACAAATATTCAAGCACATTTTCATTCCCAGCGTGGTCAATTTATGTTTACTGCGTCTTTCAAAGGAGGGCACAGGGTGATAGCTCATAACTTTCCTTCAAATTGAATTTTAGAACCAAAGCACATACTGGTTCTGTTGTAATTTCCCTGAACAAATAAAAGGACAGTTAGACTGACCAAGAAGAAAGTTCATATTAGAAGCAAAAGGTTAAAGCTGAATGCCAAATGTTTTTACTGTTTTTTTTTTTATCAGGCAAGATTAAGGAACTTATTGAGCTGTTAACAGGAGTCACAACATTTTTACCTCGTTTCCATTAGGTTGCTAATGACACTTAACTAACATAGGGTGCAGATAGGAAAATCACGAACTGGGACCATGCTGTATTGGCCTAGTGCTCAACAAAGCCAAAGTTTGATATTTCCTGAAAAACTTAACATTCCAAGTTATAGCTTGTTTATTGTAAGGCTTTTCACTTTGGTGTGCATGGGTGTAATTGGATTCGTTTTGAAAAGCCATGTTATCAAAGTGAAAAACAAAATATTCAAGACTGCTTTTTTGTGTACATGTAAGAGCATATTAAGAAGGCAAAACAATGTACGACACTGTGATAAAGCACTTAGATTAATTAAAAACTTTAGAAATTTTGCAAACAATCAGCCTTTGTTCATTATTGCTTCCAAATTGCCCTCCTGTTCTCAAGTGTCTGCAGCCTGTAGTGCAGCAGATTTGCAAGTTCCAACATGATACATATGCGCACCCAAATGCAAGACAAAGTGCAAAGAGAAAAATTTTTCTTGCCTCATGCTTCGCACAGATGTGTATTGTGTTAGAACCCACTGATCCACCTAACTGCAGGCTAGTATCTATAGTTTTATGACAGTATAATGGACCACTTTGGTTTCTAAGATACCTTTGCTATTATTCACATTTGGCCTCTGACAAGTGTTTTGGAGGCTTTGATGTGTAATCTACCATGTGTTGGCACAAGGTTAACTGCAGGTTCAAGTGTCAAGTTTATTCTACATACAGTAGTGTAGTTGGGCACTCAGCTATTGTAAAACTTGATAAGTCGTGCATAATTGCAAATTCTGATAAAACAATTAGGGGGGTTAGAAGGGAGCTGCAGAGTAATTACCTAAATTATATTGAGAATATGACAGCCAAATACATCTACATGTCTCAACTACTTTATGTGGCTTTGACATGCAAAAATGATAAAAAAAATAGAAACACACATCTAACCTCGTATCATAAAAGATGTATTCTCAAGCCACTATCACTACCTCAATATAGAAGGATACCGTAAAGACAAAATTGTCACAGAATCGTGGCTATTTACAAACATAGTTCTCTTACTCTTCTAGAGAATAGTGCTTTCTGTATGTTACGGTAATAAATAAGGATGAATAACCTAAATGTGACTTTCTAATGAACAATAAAAGGAATTAACCCATAATGTATTAAGTCCCTCTTAGAGTTTATAAACATCCTCATAGCTTAACTGCTGTAAGCTAAAAGAACCTACATACACAACTGTTCTGGAAACAGTCTTACTAAAGATTTAGCTTCTTGAAAATATGTTTGACAGTATTTATTTGTTTTTCTCATACTTCTATATTATGTTACTTATTTTCACTTACTGAAATTAATATTACCGGTACTTGGTTGCAGAGTTCTCATTAGAAGGTACGACCCAAGTATGATTACAGAGTTGATATCTGCTTACTTTAAAATTACGTATAGACATCCTTTTCAAAATATGTTCTTCTCTTCTTGTCTGATCTCCTATGGAACCCTCAAACTTGAAAACTTAATGAAACCCCCCTGAGGAGGTATCCTCCTAGGGAACCAAATTTTAATAACTTGTTAAGATTAATATATTATCATCAAAATCAACCCAGATTTGACATGTCACACTTAAACCAGTATATAAGTAATCAAAATAAATTACCATGTTTTCCTCTATATAGCCCATGAAACAGAAGCATTGCTGTTATGACAGCACATTTCTCTCATGATGATGAAGAAGAAGAATCTGTTGGAAACAATGTGTTGAGAAGCTCATCAACATTGTTTAAAACAACATCAGCCTCCTTTTCCAAAAATTTTTGGTTGCCCGCCCCACTGAGAACACCGATGGTGAGACCCAGCCCCGCAGAACGACCCATTGTGGTGTCTGCAACGGTGTCTCCAATTATAACAGTTTGACTTGGGCAAACATCCAAGTCTTTACAAATACCAAGTGCAGTTTCAGGGTCTGGTTTTGGCTTAGTATCTTGGTCATCCCCACAAACAATTTTATCAACCATGCTCATAAGGCCTAACCTGTCAAGAGCTGACAGTGTGCCTTCACGGCTGTCTGTAGTGCAGATAGCGGTCTTAACGCCCTTTGCCCTTAAACTTTCGAAGATTGCTGGAAGGTCACCCAAAGGCTCTAGAGTGTCATGCCCACCACTATCAAAGTCTTTACAGCAGTTGTCTACTAGCTTCTGCGCTCTAACTTGGTCCACTCCACTCTTAACTAGAACAGTGACAAATGCTTGTCTGATTTCAGCAACAGTTGCATGAGCTAGCAATCCTCCATCAGAATAGACACGTTTTCTTGGACAGAAGCCCACTTCTTCGTACATTTTATCGGCAAGAGCAAGGCCAGTGGCTTCTTCAAGCTCACGTACATGGTTTTCCATCCATGGAATCCACACTGTATTGACATCAATCAGAGTTCCATCTTTGTCGAATATAACTAGGGAAGGATCCATTGAGTCAGGGAATGATGACCCACTACTCTGTCCATCACCAGCAAGGGAAGAGAAACCCGCTGAACATCCACCTCGTCGTGGAAGCTGTGGTCTTGCCCAAGGGGCATTACCTATAGGAGTCAAGTTATATTAGCACAACAAACTGGGGGGAGGGAGAGGAAACCTCTACCAACCAAACATACTTCTGGACTGTCACTAGTCAGCTTGGAAAACTGTCCGAATAGTTTGCCAAACATCATGGGTTTGAATTCCACCAAAATCCTGCTTTGCAATGTTTGCAAAGATAGCGAAGAGTTACATTTACATGTCAATTTATGTGGTACCATCTTTCCACAGAACCGAGAAAGATGCACCACAGACTGCACTCTTCAATGAGTGAACAAGAGCTGACAAAACAAATATGTTATGTTTAACAAAACATTATTCTCATGAAAAAATGAGTATCACATCAGAAGATAAACTCATCTTTCACAAGGACCACTCTTTCCTGTATTTCATGAAAAACCGTTGGGTACCTGATTTTGAATGACCCTGTCTCCAGAGGTCCTGGTCAATAAATCCCCTTTTCAGTGGTGTTGTTCTAATGGTTTGTTCTGGTGAGGGTGGAGCGCCATAGAGCTTGTGGTAATCATACCCATCAGCACTTTGCCTGTTGACAATTACATGTCAGCACCACATAACATAAGGCCTTTGACAAGTTATTCCTGCCGGCCTTTAAAAACAAGTGCTGTGCACAGAATTATAAGTACCATAAAATAACTACCTCAGTTGGAAAATTACTGAATTTTTTTTTTTTTCAAGCACACAAGAATTTTTTTTTGTTTATGACCAGGACTATGAGTACCAAGAAGTTGCAGTGTACTAACAGATATTTACTCAAATCTTAAGTTGCACGTAATAGAGTGAACATCAGAAAGTATAATTTTTCATTGCAAGTATAATAGTACAACAGTATTTCCAACAAAGGTTGTTAAATTATGGTTTCAAGACAATACTTACCTGACAAACTATTTATAATGTTCACAAATACACCCCTAAAATCTTACATATAGAGAGAGAAACCCTGTGTTGTGATGTGGTTTCTAGCAGGGTTACATTAACTAACCACTGAATGTTACATTACAGCTATAATTTTCGATTACAATGCTTGTATTTTGATTATATAGCTTGGCAGCTGTGCACCAAGTTAAACTTTCTTTCTTAATGCATTGGTGAAGATCATTCAGGAATGTTATTATGGCCAAACTTCTTCACCCCTGACTGGTACTGCATCCATTCAACTTTGCACTTCCTCAGAAGCTCAATATATATACGGGTATATAAGATAAGATAGGTTTGCGTCTTTGTCTCAACACTTTAGACTTGTACACTAAAGCACAGTCCTGGTTTAACAAACTTGCTGTCGTGAGGTCATGATACACAAAAATTAATGGTCTCAATCATTTCTGATGGATGAAGATTGAGTTTGTTATGAGAATAATGACCTTAATATAACAAACTCCCATAGTATGACATATATAAGTTATTGAAATAAAAGACCATTGGATATGTACAACTTTTCAAAGGTAATTAATTACAAGTACATTTTACAACTAGGCTCAGAATATGCCCTACAGCTAGTTTACAAATTTGACTTTAATTTATTGCATAATGCTTCTCCGAGGATCTTGACCAGGAGGGAATCAAAACATACCTTGGTTTACCTAAAGAAAAGTTTCAAAGTGAAAACCTTTGTGAGAAATTGTTGCAAATGAGAGGCTATGTAGAGGTTACATTGTTTAAGTACAGTCAAAAGGATAAGAAATGTTTTGCATGCAAGTCTTCTAAGATTTGGCAAGTTGAGTTGAAAGTCTGTAAGAATAAATTTATCAGGAAAAAAAAAAAAAGATACCGAGTGGTATTTAACTTAACTTGCTATCTCGAAAAAAACTGTTGTTTTGAGAAGCATCAATGTCATAGAAGAGTCAGTTACAAGACGTTTGATGAAGCAAGGTCAGGTTGAGTCATTTTGTATAATGGCAACTCTATTTCAGATGATTTCGTTTTACTATTGACATGTTCTAGGTATAGAGATAAAATAAAAAACAACACTGCTAGTTACAAAACGAAACCTTGACAATCCAGTTTACCACTACTTGTATTCACATAAATATTTTGGAATAAAAACCATAAGATTCTGCTTTATCATTTTCTTAATATACAGAATTGACTTGTTTGTATCCTATTGGTGTGACTATAGAAAGTTTTAATCTCAGTTTTTGAGGACATTGTAATTTCAAAAGAATATCAGAACTAGCATTTTCATAAAAAGGAAGATGGAAAACCGTTTTCTAACCAATCTATATGACACCCTGCATGAAGTTGACCATTCAGAATTCAGTCCTCTTTTCTTCAATATCAATGCAGTTGCATCCCAACCCTTGGTCCTATAATGCAGAATAACCTGACAGCCACCAGCCACGGCATGTACAGACATCATCAAACAATCCAACTTAAAGCTCAATCTTTCACATACCTTGGAGACTGTGCAACAATGACTAGGTTGCCCTTATAATCTTTGCCAAATCCAAGCCTTTCATGCCATACTACTTGTGCAGCCACTCCTGTTAACATAATGGACATGAACTTAACAAAACTAAAGAATGTTATTCAGTTCAGCACAAGCAGAACTGTACAATTGAATTACATACTGTCCTTAAAATTCTCTTTCCATGAGTTTTCAAGATATACAAAATATTGAGAACTCCTTAATGTACTATGTGACATCACAAATTCTGCAATCTGCACTAGGTGCTAGACAGGCTAGATTTTTCTCCTTTAGCACACAATGGGGTCTTACAGAAATCTGCTAACTATTTTAGCACTGAACATGAACCCTGTCAAGTGATGATTCAGCAAGTGCAATAAATTACATTGATTCAACTACTCATATGTTAACCAACTAGATCTGACAAAATCATAATAATTAGTGATGATTTTTTTGTTTACCTGAAAAAGACGGCTGGCTATTGAAGTGTGCACTCTGCTTTATGCAGCCGTTGGTTAACTTTAGAAGACCAGAAACCTTTCTCGCACATCCACTGAAAGCCATTATTCCACAAAGTAACATTCAACCTGAAAACAACAAAGTCAGTTAAATATTTGAGGGATTGTAGTCAAGACCACTAAAAATCAAGATTGCATAACACAAGAGAGAGAGAGAGAGAGAGAGAGCTGTTTTTATTTTAGAAAAAAAAACACCACAAAAACTTATTTTCAACATAGATAGTATTGACAAGAACACAAAGGTTACAAGTTTTACTTCCAGATCCAATATTTTTTTTCATACAAATTTAGTTACAGGCAAAAATACCTCCCAGTGAGTGTACACCCTGTTTTTTGTTTAGGAAAAAAACACCACAAAAACATACATGTATTTTCAACATAGATAGTATTGACAAGAACATGAAGGTTACAAATACAAGTTTAGTTAGGGCAAAATAGAGCAATTTGAATGCCTCCCAGTAAGCCTACAACTTCTTCAACTATTTGGCATACATAGCCTTTATGACACTTCTATTTTTCTCCACCCGATTAAACTTCACCAGGGTTGGCTATTTCCTCGTACCGGTTCAAGAACAATTTGCATACATTTACTCAAGTATCTGTGTTATGAAAAAAATTGCCCATCTTAGAATTAACAGCAGACAGAAAATTAGATAAGCTTAAAGATTATAAACAACAAGCGCGGCTGATGTCTACTACAGAAACCATCTTTCCTATCTGTAGGAAATCTCTGCTTACTGTAACAAAACGTTACTTTCCGCCAAAAACGGGGAAATATAAAATATGAATCGAATCGTTTCGAATTAGAAGTATCATGGTGCATTGCTTTCACTCGGGCTTTCTTTTTATCGCGCATTGCCAGAAGAGGATAAACAAGGGCGAATACAGAGTACAACATTACCAACGCTGGGAAGCGAGGATAATTTTTTTGATAAGGAGCCGAGCCGGCAAGGTCTGAAGTCCGGTAAACGCGCGATTTGAAGGTTGTGAACGTAAATCTAATCAAATCTTTCTACAAACATCACAGGAAACAAGAACAACTTTCGTTTTGATCTTACCTTGGTTTTTAACTTGCCGTTCAAAGATTATCCGCTCAAGCTAATTTCTTATTTCTGTCCCGTTCGGAGAAATCAGCACCTCACCTTCCGCCATGAAAGTGTTGGCAGCGAAAGTGAGAAGTTCATATTTATACCCCCGTTTGGATCACGTGTTGTTTCGTCACAAAACTGGTTTTTCCAGTTTCTATGGGAAACTACGCAAAAGAAATCGCGCATTGCGTGGAACCACTGTCACGTGCACAGCTGTAACGCAATCTCTACCTGTTAGAAAAATACTGTGGAATATGGAAGCGGTTGAACTAAATTGACGGTCGTGTCCTGGTTTTCCTGTATATTGAGGGAATTATCATTGTACTGCCTTTCTTTTTTGGCCTTTGTCTAGCTGTATTGTTGGGTCTTTAGTATCGATTCTTGCGCAGCGCGCCGGTTCCGCGGTGCCGATATACGAGGACAGGATGTCGTTTTCTTTTGAGAAGCGGCCGCTTGGCCTCCAACAAAATTTTGTTCTTTTCACAAGTTCAGCCGCAGGTTCATTTATGAAAATATCCTAAAATTTCGCAAATTTCAGCCTCGATATTCTTTTAAAATGTATTATCTTTCTTTCTCAGTTACGTAATGCAAGTGTCTACGATCGTCTTCAGTTATGTAACACATATGTCGTGTCTGCGAAGAGGTTTGGCGGTTTACATGTCGTTAACACTAAAATTGGGTGTGTTTCTTAAGAATTCTAAAATCACAAAGAAACGGATTTTGGGTTTCCAGTTACAAACTTCATAGATTGTCATCATTTCTAAAAACAATTTATTAACCACGAACACGTAGGGTGGTTGGCCTGTGACTCGCGATGTAACAGCCTGCACTTTCCGCGTGAGGTTTCTAGGTCTCACATCCGCCTCAGAAAAGAGACTGAGCGGCACTGTCATAACACAATGACCACATAGGAGCCAGAGTCCGAAAGGTTTCATTGCGTGATCAGAGTGTGATCAGTGCAAATTTGGCAAATCGAAAATACCGGTATACGTAGACCAAAAATAGAAATTGACTTCAGCAACACTGATACTCGGTAGAAACTTGAACGTGACAACGGCATAAAAGAGTCCAGCAGACGTTGGGTTCTATTGTGTAGTACTGAAACAAAGTTTTCGGTCCACACTACGCCCGGAGAATTTGAAAACGCAGCTTTATTTCTAAGGTTAGGCCTGACAGCCATACCAATTCGGAACGAGAACGGAGTCCTTTCGAAACCGCTCTTCAAACAGGTGGAATTTAGCGTTTTCAGAGTGAAACCTCTGTTTTCAAATTCCTTCCGCATAATGTGGCTGCGGACTGAGACAATCCTTTGATCTGTGAGCGCCGGAGCCGCTCTCTTTTACCGCCGTGACGGCTTACGATAGCCGGAAAGAGGAATGAAAACCCGTAACTGACCAAGGTCAAAGTGAGCAGGACGTCGATGATATTATGAAGCCTTTTGAGATTGCCTTTTTTAAAAAATGACGGAGACAAAAGGACATGCCCTGCATGTATAAAAAAGAAACCGATTCTTTGTTCCTCTGTAACAGGGCGGTATCACCAATCTTTTGAAAAGAGATAAACCCTCCGTATACGGTCGCTGAAATTCAGAGAAAAAAATTAGCATACGACAAAAACAAGAGCTGTTTTTCAATTGCGCGAATTAGAATAAATATGAATATTTTCAAGAATTAGCATACTTTAGTACCAAGCACCCTGGTTACGCAGCAGAGTTAGTAGAAACGTAGTAACGTAGTTCATGAGCGGGAATATACCTTTTTAGCTCGGGCGCTTTCTTTTTCTATGATTTTCTCTAGCTAAAGAGCTGTTCTTTTATCTATCTAAAAATTCTTCATTAATGTAAACGCAACTGTTTGACAATTGAAATTCTCAAGAGTTTCATCGCAGGGCAAACAAACTACCCACGCGACATGAGTATGTGACGTCATTGGCTGATATTGGGGTAGTGACTGCTT
>Ga0126337_10001705_pt1 | contig 13515 bp, 6 predicted proteins | sample DipCmetagenome_FD_92527 | JGI IMG/M metagenome (GOLD analysis project Ga0126337, IMG submission 92527) | Coral microbial communities from La Bocana,Puerto Morelos, Mexico - Diploria C A metagenome | ecosystem: Host-associated > Invertebrates > Cnidaria > Coral | place: La Bocana,Puerto Morelos... | reverse complement strand
TTTTTTTTATAAAATTTTTTTTTTTTTTTTTTTTTTTTTTTTTTTTTTTTTTTTTTTGCCATTTATGTTCACCACTTTAGATTTATTTGTAGATTTCATTACATTCATGTTTTTGTGTGTAATGGTATGAAAATATATTTTTTTATTTTTACTTTCAATTTTTTGGTGGCCCTGCTAATAGAGGGCACACTGAGCCATCAGTGTGACATTTAGGTATGATATCAATGAAATGTTATGATTTTTATGCAGGAACCTGACTTCCAAGAAAATGAGTTCATGTATGATGACTTTGACCTTGAAGAAAATCTTGCATCCTGTGAGTGTTTTGTCATGGGATTTCAGATTAAATTGTTGTATACTTAATATAGGGACAGTAACTGTTTACCTAGTGGCTGCTAAAAATTTCAACTTTCGTGACTCTAAAACAAATTTAAGGGAACTTATTTCAAATATTGAGGGCTAGGTATGGTAAGCCTTTATTGTAAAACATGTACGGTGTATTTAACAATACAGCTAACATGTATTAAAAGGATATAAGGTGAAAGAAGATACCAAGTTTAACATTCTTTCAAAAACATTTATACTTTGTTGACTACTTCCTCTACAGTAAACACACTGGCAACTTCTCCAACAGATGAGGATGACGTTATTCTTAATCATGTTCCTTTGTCACCAAGCTCTACAATACCTCCAAACTCTCCCGGCACACCAACCTCACCTGGAATCCCAGTAACACCTGGAGTTGGGGCCAAAATCAATTTGGTAATAGCTTTTCAAGTGTGGTATTAAGAGTGTAGAGAAATGCCATGTCCAATTGGACATTCTACTTACCGCTACTTGTGCAAGCATGTTACATGACCCAGTAACTTACTAAAGAGAGAATTTCCACCTTTGTGCCACTTTTGAACAAATTAATGTGACGAAATTTTGCTCTTGCAGTCGGGCCACTGGCACTTTGATGTGACAGTCTCACAATTTCCAAGAGTTTTGGAGTTTTTACTGCAAAAACACCTTTTCAGCCCCTTTTGTTTCATGATCCACTTCTCCAGTCCTCTTCAAACAATGTTAGTTTCAAAAGCTTAACTGAGTTGGGGCTTCAACATAGATTCATTTTGTCAGTTGCCATGGTTTAAAATGGTGTATGAAAAAAAACAAAACAATTTTGGCCATCCAGTGGATGTGTGGATGACCGTCAGGTTAAAAGCCTGCTCTCAAGATGTGATCATGGATGTTATTTTTATTCAACAGAGCTCACCAAGAAAAAACTCGAAGAATGGTTCTTCACAAGGGAATAGCCTGCCAAGCAATTCGCCCCCTCGGACACCAACATTCAAGACTAACAGCTTTAGCCAGCCATCAGTCACGCAGACTTCACCAGCAAGTACATCAAGTCCAATTATCATTAAAGCTAGTAAGCATAAATTTACAAAGTTATTCAACCATAGTTATGCTTGATTGTTTAGGAGTTGTAGCCTGTAAGGGATTTTTTCGTTATGGGAAATGCAAAACAGAATTTGTTGAAATCAATCCCTCCCCAGTAAGGTGGACTGCAACAATTCCCGCCTGCCTCATTTCTTACCCTTTTTGAATGCCGCCCTCTTTTATTGCCTTTGATGATGTGATTAAATCGACCAATCATAGAAAGGGAGATGTAATTCAAACTAACCGACTCCTTTTCGCGACCTGGGCGGGAATATCACGAAATCATCACAAAGCACACATATTCAAAGAAACAACCGCCAGCGACGAGTGTAGACTTTGTCGTTATAATCTGAAACAAAAATTTGGCGATTTCTTCAAAAATTCATATATGACGGCGGTAAATGTTTTTAAGCCGTGGACACGCGGAGGACGTCAAATGTCTGTGCAATAAAAGTGCAAAATGCGGCTTAACCCCAGTGTAATAACCACAGCAGACATCACTGGACTTATAGAGTGTCACAGAGTGACTTATAGAGTGTCACAGAGTGCGGAATCTGTTGACTTATGAAACCTAGTAGAAACAGTTGTAACAGTGGAAACAGTGGAAACAGTACAAACAGTATCGTCAGCTGTGGTTATTACGCTGGGGACAACCCCAAAATGCTGTGGAGATGACTAACACAGACGTCTTCGCAGACCGCAAATCTGTGCTCGCCAAAGCAAAGATCGTATAGATCAAACATGTTTATGGTAACTGATCTACATAACCCAACTGCAGCGCAAAGAAAAAAACCTGCGTCCCTGACAGGAATCAAACCTGTAACTTCCCAAACACTGGGCAGGCTCTCTATGCTCATGGAGAGCAAGGTCATATAACTGAGCTCTTATGTGATGCCTGTCACATATCAACTCAGTTATAAATGAGGTGAGGGACTCAGATTTATTCTTTGTCCCACACTTGGGTCATGCTGGTCCATTCACCTTTCACATTAAAATGATAGCAGGTTGTTAGAAAGAACTGCTTTTTAATCTGATCATTTTGTTATTGTCTTTTAGGTAATACACCAGCTAAAGTAGTTAAGTGAGTATCTTTCACTTCTAATATAGGCATTCGTAAATATAAGTCTGTTGCATTATCATTAAAATTTGTTGCCAGTGATTAGGTATTTACAGGGCTCGGAAAATGTGTTGTCCGGTCATTCAGGACAAGTAGATTTACCTGGTTGGCACTAACTTCACTTGCCCTTGGGCAAGGGCTTTGGCAAGTTATCTGCCAGCTGAGTTAAAAAAAAAAAGAGCAGACTAAAACTTGCCCAGGTTAAGCAAAATTTGAGAGCTGCTTGTCTGAAAGGCAAGCTGAACTTCAATTTGTTTTAGCTTTATTTACTATGTGTGCTATCTTAGAGTCACTGCTTAGTATTCCATTTTTAAGGGCATCAAGATCATTACTGTATATTATTTTGTTATTTATTGTAGCTCACTGACTCATGCTAATGCCTTTGAGAATCATGAGTCCAGTAATGGAGAGGAGCCGTTACTCAAGACACCACCTTCAAGCACACCTCCTCCTCCTCCCGTGTTAGGATATGCCGTGGCTGCTGCTGCACAGCAGAATCATGTCGACAATGCACCTGATTCTCCTCCACCCTCAGCGGTTTCATCAAGACTGGTTAATCACGTTACATCAGCGACAACAACGATGCCTAGCAGTTTATCACGGCCCAGTTCATTGGTGGGAAATGGTACAGAACAGCATGTGCAACAGTCCATGAACAGTAACCACTTTCCTGGTAATTGCTTTATTGTTGCAAGGCTGGTATGGTTCTGATAGGTCAGATTATCTTGAGGGTGCTGCTATATGTGATCAGAATATTCTAAATGTTTGTCAAAGTCAGGGAATTTTTGTTTACTTTTTGTGTGGTGGTAATGACCATTGTGGATCCAATTCATTGCCAATTATGTTTTTGGCAAAAGAAATTCAAGCAAGTTAAAAGCAAGGGCTAGTTACTGTCATAATAGAATAATCTTACTGGCTAATTTTTTTTTTATAATTATACTGATGTTGATTCACTTTCCATCATTCAGAAACAGAAAGCATTGCATCAAGCATCTCTGACTTTGTTTCATCCATTGCATCTCTGTCCATTACCACTCCACCGACAATATCAACAGCAACACCACCTTCACAAGCGAACCCCCTACCACAACCATCACCTGTTCTTAGTTCTGTCCTTGGGATCAAGCCTTCGACGTCAACAGTGTCACCTGCACCTGTGCAATCTGTGTCAACAAGCCTAACATCTACCATTCCTCCAAGTTCTGTTCCTTCTTCTGTCCAAACATCAGATCTTGGTGGGTTTAACTTGTCCATGGCTGCACCTCTGGCGTCAAATGCCAGTTCAGTGTTATCCAACCCAACTATGTCATTGGGAGGAGAGGCTTTGGTGACATCGTCCAATCCACCTGCATCAATTTTGAGTGGTTCTCATCTCATGTCAAACTCAGGACCAAGTCAGGTACAGCCTGTACCTTAGGGCAGTGTTTTTGAAAAGACAGAAGTGTTTGTCTCTCTTAGATTTACCCGGTGTCGTCATAAATCTTGTGGTTATTGCAACACATTGATCTGTTAGGTGTCTGCTTTGCAAAACTATAAAGTCAAAGCGTTTAAAAATCTTGTTCCTTAATCCTAGCTTGTTGAAAATACTTGAGATAATTATAAAGAAAAACAGTTAACAACTCTGTGTTGTAACTTTGAATATTAACCACAATACAGGCCAGCTTGTCCTACAATTTCTATTAATCTTGCTATATAAACTTTGTTTTGCCAACACAGTGGCTTATGTAACTTATTTCATTTAATCTACATTGTACTGAATGATCACTTTTTTTATTCTTTGTGAATGGCAATGTTAATGATATGGATTTTCCCCTTTGAATTTGTAGCCTTCAACTTCCAATACATTCTCATCGTTGAAGTCGATAGCAGCACAGGCAGTGGCTACAGCAGGTTTGAACAATCCTGTCTCGACACCAACAGACTACAGCACAGAAAGTAGAGGTAAAAAAATATGGGTTTTCTTATCAAGTAGAGTTGATAGGTCTTGTTGGCTGGCAGTGTCTTCAACTCCTCTTCAATTATTCAAGCCACAAAGTTAGACATTTAAAAAGTGTTATTGCCAAAGTAAATAATTGAAATTTACTCTAAGAAGTTATTAATTGCTCCTGTAGAACTAACACAAAATGTCAATCAAAAACTGTTTGATGTTTGGCTTGTAATTTTAACTATTATTCTGTTACCTTTGCTACAGTAAGTTCCTCTTTATTTATCTTAGCATTTCCTGCTGTAGATTTAAATCTTTCATTTATCTGTCATCCTCAGGTTTGTTTGATTCGAGCAGCAGCCAAACAACAGACGAGAGCAAGGCTTTGCAAGAGACAAACACAGCACACCTCCAGCCCCTGCTGGGCGTGGCTCCCTTAGGTCCTGTGCCCCTCAACAAGGAGAGGTGTTACCAGCTGGCCATGCTTGAGGCTGCTTACCATCACTTACCACTTCCAGCAGACTCTGAGAAAGTCAGGTATGCTGTGTATTTCTACTTGTCTCTTGGAGTTGCTCTATGTACATGTACTTATGCAAAACGCAACTCTTTGCCCTGGTTATTTAGGCGGATTGAAAATTATGCTAGCCTGTGAAAGCCCCCTAGTAGGCCTAGCTGAGTGCGATATGGGAAGTACATCTCACTGGACGCTTTCTTCTTTACTGATTTTAGGCTTGTACCCTACTAGTGAGCCTGGTGTACAGGTCCATTAATAGGGTAATGTTTACTAGTAATTGTGACCGTGCAAGTGAAACCTAATGGGCTGTACTTTCAGGTCATCTTAACCGTTACAACTGTTAAATTGGTAGTTTTAAAATCGTTAGTCACTTCATGATTTCATAGCTTCAATTCTAGAGATACCTCATACGTAGTAAGGATGTTGAGTTTGGTACTACACTAGAAAGTGACTTCCCCAAGTTCTCTTAGAAGTAGATGTCTGAAGTCGAAAGCCTAAAGGACTGGTGACTTCGTGAGTGTTCAGCAGTGACCAAAGCATGTCTCAAGTTTACTGAGCTTCTATTTTTGTCTCAACAGACCTTGTTTACCTCGTAATCCTTACCCTACACCAGCGCATCATCATCAACATCCTCCACAACACGTAGACTCCATAGAATTCTTCCAAAGATTGTCCACGGAGACGTTATTCTTTATTTTCTATTACCAAGAGGTGAGTTGGCATCTGTATTTCAGTTATAATGATTTAGCATCATCTCTAGTGTGGTTGTTGCTTTCGTCCAAATTTGAGAATAAATTTTTTCTTTAATAAGTGGACAATATGATAGGGTCAGCCTGCCCTTCCTCCACACTGCATACGCGCGCTTCCATCCCCGCTTTCCCTGCTCCTCTTCCCTGTTTACACCTACACAGGTTAGGTAGGGGTTTATTCTGAAATCAGTTTCGGTGTGGGACCAAGGAATACTATTTATGAAGTTGTCTTGATGTACTACTAGGTGATAACAACTCGCATCGTAAAGAATGTATGGCAGTCTGTGAGTAGATCTGTTGTAAATGTTTCAGGGAACAAGAGCGCAGTACTTAGCAGCGAAAGCTTTGAGAAAGCAATCCTGGAGATTCCACACCAAGTACATGATGTGGTTTCAAAGACACGAAGAACCGAAAGCTATCACGGACGAATACGAACAAGTAAGTTTGGATATGAAGGTTGATGTGTGAGCGCTAATGGACAGACCATTATTTTTTGAGTGAGGTGGGTTGGGCAATTACAAAAAAAAAACATTCCTGCACGTCAAAAACAGCTGGAAAAAATGCCTAAGGAGACCACGCGGAAAAAATAAAGCATTGAGAGCTGCAAGAAAAAAATTGAGCGTGAAGAAACTATGAGAAAAAAATCGAGCGAGCTCTTTCTACTATCCAGGTCCTGTTATTGTGTTTAAAAATGCACGCAGAAACTATCGGCCACCAAAAAGAAAATCCCCCCCCCTAAATAAAAACCAAATGAAACTAATGGTCCCTAACTTGCCATGATTGGGCTCCCTCCTGGGTGATTCTACCTGTTATGAGTTTACACGCTCAAACAAGCTCCCAAAACTGCTCGACAACAACGTCTCTCTATTTGTTTTGCAGGGCACCTACATCTATTTCGACTATGAAAAATGGGGTCAGCGAAAAAAGGAAGGTTTCACTTTTGAGTATAGATACTTGGAAGACAAGGAACTCCCTTAGAGGAACTTAGGAACGGTCAATAACCAGGCATGGTCTAAATCGCGGGGCACTGACAAAGCTCACGGAATAGCACGAGCAAAACAACCATGAATAGCACGTGGCACGTGAGCCTCGTGTTATAGCGGCACGTGAAGAAGACAGGAAAGAACATATTGACACGCTTGACTCGTGCAGATTTTTTTACCGGCTGTGTCCATGTTGGGTTAGTTTGAAGAGAATGACGCAGCTGATCTTGACGGCTTCGTCCGACCTAGTCTGTTTTATGAACACTGGCTTGTTTATAATTGTAAATATGAATACTAGCTCTAACAATTCCGTTCATTAAAAAATTGAAGCATAAAAGACTGTTGTCGATTTGCGGAAAGTGTGACTGCACACCCGGGGGGCTACTCCCAGAAAAAGTGGGTGGGGGTGTGCTCCCCGCTTTTTAAGTTACGACCTGTACAAATACTTTGATACCCGATTATAAGGCCTGTACCCTGTGTAAGACCTGCCTTGTGATTAGTTCCCTAGTTCAGACTGATGGTTAAAGTCCTTGTGATTAGTGTAAAGGGCTTTTCTTGATAGTCTTAGTCTTATCGAAAATGAAGTAGCTTCTAACAAACATCGAAATATTCAAGACTATAGGGCAAAACCATACCCTATTTTGAGAGGCCAAAATCGTTACCTTATTTCCAACCAAAACGGATAAAAGACAACCCTTAAAAGCCGCACATTCCTATTTCGCCTTTGTTAGGTAGTACCCCGCCCCCGCGACTGCACAAAACCTGTGAAGCAGACTTGTCGTTTCTGGTTTTCAAAAAAAAAAGCAAGGTCTTTTCGTCTTGTGTTTTGTGAAATCACCTGCCTTATGTTTGACAGGTTTCCACAGACGCGCTATAGTTACGATCGTCTGAAAATAGCACACGACATGATCTCTTTTGACAGCCAACTTTTGACAATTGTTTGTGCGCGTGCGAAAACGAAGGTGGGTGAACACGGGGTACGTAAGAGAGACGTCTGCCGCTCTCTCCGATAAAATTTTATTTTGTCTAGCCTTTATTGGACAGAAAGCCTGCGATATTTCAATAGTGAAAAGGTTTACAAAACTAAGGTGAGGCAGAGCCTCCCAGGAGAATCGAGCAGCTCTGGGTGAGGATATATATATATAGAAATGAGACAACCGGACGTACACAGGCAGGGTGGGTGAACTGGATTTTTTAAGCTAATAGAACCCTAGCCCTCCCCTTCCCTAACTCGAAAGTACGTCCAACGAGGGTACCCTTGCAATGACGCCAGTGACATTAGAATATCAACAAGGAACGCGGAACGCGTGACAAGCCTAAGAACGCCTGCGTGTCTACATGTAAAGCAACACTCGGGACTTTTCCCTTGCAGGTGGGAAAAGTCCTGAGGACGAGGATGGGAAAATTAATTGCTCATTTATGAAACGTTGTGGAGTCATGATTGATAATGACAATTATACACACAACTTCAGCAGATATGAAATTAAAGCCTGAAAAAAAATTCAGGCCTGAACGGGATTCGAACCCGTGACCCCTGCGATACCGGTGCAGTGTTTTACCAACTGCTGGGGAGGACCGTTGCGTGACGATGCTAAAAGCGGCTGCGAGGAGACTAAGGGTAGGGTGGAGCCAAAAGAAAATGAGGGGTTTTTCTCTTGGTGGAGCTGAAAGTAGTCATCGGTATTTCAGCTCTTGGTAAGCGGTGTGTCGTTCAGTTTTCAGCTATTTATAGGGGTGGCTCATCTTAAATTGGCGCACGTGTAAAAAAATACTGTATTTTATGATTAGTCTTGAACTACTGGAACATTTGGCCCCGTAATTATTATTATGAAAAAAAACTCTCAGTCCTCTCCAACCTCGTTGCTAGGGACCCACCCCGCCCCAAGCCAGGGCAAAGTCCTTGGGTCGTGCGCTTCATATCCACGTTTTAATGCTCTGGTCTACCCGCTTCCCCTTCCTCATCATTTTTAATCAGGCCCTTATAAGGAAAACCTTTTTTGTTAGCTTTAGGCATAGCCGTACGAGCGAGGGGGCTCATTTTTCGGGCAAAACGCTCACGATTCGGGCAACGTCCCTTGAGAGAAAACATTACAAAATAATGCTGTTGGCGTGATTTCCAAACCTCGTAAATAAAGTTACTAGAATGCTTTTTTATAACTTTTCCCTTTATTTATGTTTTTGTTTTTCATGTAATTTGAGTGCATTGCATCCCGATGTAAAACTAACGCATTCGGGCATTGCTTAGGAAGAACGGGATTTTCGGTGTTTTGCCCGTGCGAAAATCCCGTTCCTTGGTCTTTCTTTGCTCCCAAACCCCACGGAAACGCTTGCTAAGCAGGCTAGGCTAGGCATTGCTTTAATTTTTCGGGCAAGAGGGTCACCGCCCCCCAAAAGTCCGGTGCCCGTACCTATGCAAAAAGGCTTGTTCTCTAAGGGCAGGGGGGTTCCATTGCTTACGTTTCGGGAGGAATAAAACACTTTAGGCATTATGGCAGTCTAAACAGCCACATACGATATGATCCACTGGCCCTTTCAATCAGACCCACATCCAATAGCCAGGAGACCGGGGGCCATTTTTCTTTCTGTATATCACGGGGTGAGGGTAGTCTCCTCCGCAGTCTAGGTAGAATACTTATAGAGTACGTAGTGAGGGCGTCCTGTTGCCTGGACTGGGGACATATACAAAATAAAACAACAGACCGTGTCAGTTTATAAAAATTCTTTTTTCCTTTATTTACAAAACTCTGATGTACCTCACACACCTGATCTGCACTTTACATAAATAAATTGCTATGAAAAACCTATCAACGTCAACGGCTGCATGGTAACAGACATTCCGATTCACATCTACAGAAAGAATTCTTAATTCTTATTTCTACTCTATCTTCGGGATCCTCCGCTACGGCAAAGGTTTTTTTTTTTAACTGAAAGTCAACGAAAACCGCAGTTTTTTTAATATAAACACAATAAATGTATGTCACTCACGAAATATTTTCAACGTTCTTATTTTTTTCCCTTAGCTTTCTTGGCCGGCTTTTTCGCAGGGCTCTTTGCTTTCTTTGGAGATTTCTTCGCGGGCGTTTTTTTGGCGGGTTTCTTTGCTGCTTTCTTTACTGGCGTTTTCTTCGCTGCCGGTTTCTTTGCAGCCTTCTTCTTGGTTGCAGGCTTCTTCTTTGCGGGTGATTTCTTTGCAGCAGGCTTTTTAGCTGCGGGCTTCTTCTTGGGTTTGGCTGCAGGTTTCTTGACGGCAGGCTTCTTCTTTGGTTTAGGTTTCGGCTTCACCTCGGCCGCTTTGTTCACCTTGAAAGATCCGGACGCACCAACACCTTTTGCCTGAATAAGTTTTGCAGACGCAACAAGTCTTTTAAGGTTCAGCTTCACCTGGATCGAAAAATTGTCTCCAACTTTGTAGTGCTCGGATATGTACTTTGTTATCTTCTGACGCGAGGAACCCGTTCGCTCTTTCAACTCTTTAATCGCGGTGATAATCATTTCTTCGTACTTCGGGTGCTCGGAAGGCTTTTTCGTTGTCTTCTTCTTGGGTGCCTTTGGAGTCGTCGTCGCTGCATCGCCCATTGTGACTGACTATATTAATTTAACAACGAGGTTTATCGGAAGAAATCGATAGCGAGACAATCAAACTCACGAACCTCTACTCGGCGTCGCTTGGGGAGAAGTGACGCAGCTACGAACGCGCATCTTACTTATACATCGAATGCGGACCACTGAGGAAACAGGCACGAAATGTTGCCATTTCAGACCGCCATTGGACTAGTTGTGCTTCTTGTCCCAACTTTTCGTCGCATGCAGGATAATCTCTTCACGCGATTGCCGTAAAAATCATTTGGAATGAAAGCAACTTAGTTTGCGTTCCTCGCAGCGGTAAGTTACGTAAAGATTATTTTCGCGTTTTTCAGCAGTTTAACGATAAGCGCGAAAGTCCAGTTTGGTTTAGTTTGACATTTTGCAAAGAACCCTTCGCAGCTCAGGGAGGATGGAAGGAATTATTACTTTTTGGCTGATTTAGGAAAGTTTAACGATCTAACTTTGCATTTAAGTCACAACGAGGGTTGGTGAACATGTAGAAGTGCGTTGAAAACTTTGTTAAATATAGGCAACAAACACATCTCGACAAGTGGCTGCGAGCTGTCGTAATTGCTTTCCTCGTAAACATTTCCCCTAAAATCCCAATATTTTTTGTGTTTTATATTTCTGTGGGTCAGAAGTGATCTTAACAATCAGTAGTACTCGTTTGCTATAGATTTTGGTGGTTGTTTGGTTATTTTAAGCCTTGGAAGTTTTCGAGAAGGTAGTGTTTGGTTTCATACCATCTGAGCGTCTCGTCTCGTTTGATCCTCAAAAATCTATTCAACTTCGCAACTATCAATTATTTTGATGGCAATTTGGTCTCAAATTGTGGTAAGACAAGTATTTTGGCTTCAGAATTGAAGTATTTCAGTCCTTTGTACCTACGGGACCTTTTTATTGTCTTGAAAATTCAAATATATCTCTTTATGAAACGTATTTTGAGAGCAACAAATTTTCGCGAAGTTGTTTCTCTCTGATGCTAGTTCATCTTCGTTCTTCATCGACTTTAGACAACAAGCGCTTTTATTTCGCATTAAGAGGGACTTATAAGGTATTTTTACCGTAGAAGTATTCAGTCTACTTTGATCTTGAAGCTAAGGTATTTGTGATTGAATTTTGTCTTCGCAGGGAGGTCATTTTTAAGTTTGTTTCGTACGTCTCTTTCTCAACAAAGTTAACCGCCATCTTGGCGATTACGTTTTCAAGTACAATGGATCGATCTTACTTGTTTTTTACCTTATAGCCCTCTTTTGCTACAGTTTTCAGTTGAAATTCACCAGAAGAGTTTTTTGATGTTATCTGTTAAGAAATCTGTCGTTTATGGGACTAATTTTGCTATCTAGAAGTCCCAACGAATATTCCAAGACTACGCGCCTTCCACGAACACAATATCTATTTTCAAAGGGTCAGTCTACGATAACAGAAGAAGTGCATTTGCAAGTGTTTTATACCGTTTTATTCCTTAATCAGCTCTCATATTTAAAGTTTAAAGCATTGTATCTTTATTGTGATAAAAGTAGCGCATTTTGGCCCCATAACATACGAGATTCTGTTGAAAGTTTTTCGTGTCCGTTCGCAGCGTCAGGTCATTGATCGAGGAGCGCTGAGTTGTTTCTCGGCAAGTATTGCTGAATATAAATCCAGTTGGTGTGTAAGTTCTTATTTAGGCAGGACTAAAATGATTCAATTCTTTGTTAAATGGTTTGGAAATTATATCCTGTGTGATTCTAAGCAAATACGTTAGTGATCAAGATATTTTTCTGCGTATTTTCGATGTTTTTAGTACTTATCTTCGACACACCCTGCAAGCGCTAAGTCGGCTTCCTGCATGTAGTACAATTGTTTACATCTTGAAAAGCAGTTTAGCAGTCAGTACATATCTTTTACTTTGACGGTGATTTAATACGCATAAAATTCACTGAAAGAGATCGATGTATCTTCCTTTAATTCAAAATTGGGGACATAGCTTTTAGACGGCTAAAGTTTTGGAATATCAAAGCTTGAATTTCCACGTTTCATGTCGGCAACGGAACAACGAGACGTATTTTGCATAAGTAATGACGTACTTTCGCTTCCAAAAAATCATTTCGAGATCATTCCCTCGTAAATTATCGGACTTAAAATGATCTTTTCGTGAGCTGTTGCAATAATTTTTGTTCATATTATGGAAACCCTTCTGTAAAACTAAATTTACAAGATGGAATTTGTATTGCAGATGAAAATATTAAAACACTTACTATTTTTGTGTCTAATGAATAATTTGTCTGGATAATAAAATGTGCTTATTATAACCCATTGGCTTTATTTTATCCATTTGCTTTTAGTATCTATTCAAGAAAAGAAAGAAGTCGAACATTATAACTTTGCTTCTCTGAAAATTACTTTGGTATTTTTTAAAAAAACTATTTGAAATGACTATTTTCAAAATTTTAACCCTGTAAAAATATGACTTTTTCTCTAGTAAGAAAGTTAAAATACCAATATTTCAATTTTCAGGAGTCAACTCGTAAGGGGAGACTTTGATCTCTTTTTTAAAAATAATGACGTCCTTTTAGGAGTTTTTGAATACAAGAAATTTAGTTCAAAAATTAACCGGATAGTTGGGGTAAAAATTAGTGTGATACTGTAAATCCTCAAATTAGTGCCTGGGGCTTATTTGGAATTTAGGAGATTTCTGTGTTCCTTAAGAGTTGTCTCACATCCAAGTAATGTGACGTATCTGATTAAAATTGTAGATATGTAAATCATCTAAACTCTCAAATCAAATTAAAACTTATAGGAGTTATCTATCAAACTATACCACCAATTTTGAAATACCAGTTAAATAAATTGTTGAATTTTCATGACCAGTAAATGCAAGCATCTGAATCACGTCTTGAAAGCTACAAGCCAATGAGAATTTCTTTGTTTTTCCTAAAATTTGGACAGTAGCTAGTTTGATGTTAATTAAACAACAGAAAACTTTGCAACTTCTCACTGAAATCAGATATATGTTTTGCAACAACTGTCCAATTTCTCGCATGCTGATTGGTTGGTTTTTATCATCAATAAGAGGACAGAAGGATAAAATTTGAAAACTTGGACTTGCATGCGCTGCTTTATGCAAATGAGCTACTTGTACGCGTCAGACTTGCCTTTCAAAAACTTTATCTATTCCCAGTATTTGACCAGTTTCGGGGCTTGTTGTTGTAAAAAACAAATTGACATCAGTTTTTTTA
>Ga0126337_10001704_pt1 | contig 13522 bp, 8 predicted proteins | sample DipCmetagenome_FD_92527 | JGI IMG/M metagenome (GOLD analysis project Ga0126337, IMG submission 92527) | Coral microbial communities from La Bocana,Puerto Morelos, Mexico - Diploria C A metagenome | ecosystem: Host-associated > Invertebrates > Cnidaria > Coral | place: La Bocana,Puerto Morelos... | reverse complement strand
TTTATAACTCATTACGGTGGCCAATTTACATTTTCAACTTAGTTGATATAACGAAATTACCTTGTTACCCCCACCGACGCAGCACCACAGTTTCTTTAGAAACTTTCACCCTTTATTCATTAAGCAACAGTTATTCTGGAATAAAATTATTTTTTGAAAAAAAGAAAGTTGTCTTCAGAGTGCAATATAAAGGTCGCTAATTGAGGTCGGTCCTAATTGATCTCATCTCCTCCACTAACGAGAGCATTTTTTACGGTTAATGAAAATTGTCCAATTTTAACGCCTATCAGACGACTAAAGTTTTAGCCCGTTTTACGGCCAACGGTTAATATTTATCCCATTGGGACCCAATAATGAATACGTTTGTTTGTCCTGTTTTAGTTCAAGAGGTGGGCGTGTCCAAGCCCACATTCATGGACCTGCTGCCATTTAAAATAAGTTACATGCTCATTGGATTTTGTATATCACTGCCTGCGCAATACGAAGCTCTCTTGGAATACTGGAGAGAAAGACGGAAAGAAAAGATAGAGGAAGACGAGGAAGATGACGATGGTGAAGAAGTAGAAGGTAGGTTACTGTAGGAGGCTGGGATGTGACGTGTCATGAAAACCCTTGAATTTAACCCTTTAAGCCCCAATATCAACGTACAAATTCTCCTGTCCGATCTCAATACTTTTTTATAGTATTAGTTGGGAGAATTCGTTTAAAGATCAAAGCAAGTTCCCTTTGGTTATCATTTTATCAATTCTCATAACCTTTTCTCTTGACGAAGTATGATATTGCGAGGAGAACATTGAAGTTGGTCACTCTTAGGTATAACAGCGGAAATCCCGTCTTTGGCGCGTACAACACGCTTGTTCAAGAGCTTGGCCCAGAAGATGCCGCGACCTTCAATAGGTCCTCCATTTCCTTTGTTTGTTTTAAGTATCTTTGCAGGCTACAGATGAAACGACACACACAGCCGGACAATTGCGACCCTCTTTGATAAGTGGCCACATGTCTATCTTGATGTTCGTTCGAGGATTACGCTAACTTTGAATTGAATTTCTCATGAGACTGGCTTTATTTTGCGAATATTTATTCTAAGTTTTATTTTAAAAGAATTAATTCTATATACTTAACCTTTAGAGCAACCATCCAGACCAAGAAGAAGACAAAGAGTGAACATTCCTCAAGAAGACATAGATGACGCCAGCTGGGAAGGAGCCCCCGTCACAAATGCGAGGAACATAGCAACAGAGAGCGTGCAGGAAACCACTGTAATAGAGAAGGTATGGGTCGCGCTTTATCTCGGCCAGGGTTGCCTCAGGTCAAGAGATGGTGAAGGAAAAAATAGATTCTTGGAGCCTAGGGAAAAGTCAGAGACTTTTATTCTGAGTCAGGAAAAATTTAACAAGGCTGACTTAATACCATTGAAGGCTGGAATAAACATCTAGGGTCACTGTGATCTCAGCGATTTTTTTCCTTAATGAAGAAGGAAAGTTCGTTGTTAGGACGGCTTTAAGGAAAGGCTAGAAGCCGCGACCATGTTTGACATTTTGTCAGGGGAATTTTATTTTTATTAGGAAAAAGACAGGAAATTTTGATCAGTATTGTCTGTGGCAACCATGACAGTTGTACATTTAGCTTCTGTTTCGTTATAATATGGGGAGTGTCAGGCCCCCAGGTCAAGCGTTGAACCTCACGTGAGACGAACTAAAGCTCGGCTAAAGCTCGACCGCGTTGGGTTAAACGTCGAACTTAATTTCAACTTGTTCGTCGATCTAAATTCAGTCGGACGAACTCAGTTCAGTCGAGCGTCGAGCTGAACGAATCAAGTTCATGAGGTTTATTCGCTCTGTTGAGTTCGTCTCCTGTGAAGCTCGAAGAATCACTTGTGCTTAAGTGTTTCGGTTTGTTTTTCCTCAGACGGGCGAGTGGACAGATCACGAACAGTCTTTGCTGACCCGTGCCATGATAAAATTTCCCGGGGGGACACCTAACCGCTGGGAGAAAATTGCTGTGGAGATTGGACGATCAGTAGAAGAGGTGAGTCACCTGGCAGCCTGTTTGGGCTTTGTTTCTGAAACGTGCAAAATCAGCGTTAACGGCAACCATATCAGAACTAGACCCACATCATCATGTCCACTGTTATCAGATTTGATCTACTGAAGAATATGAGATATCAGACTCGGTGTGTTCCATATCACAGCCTAAGCTACCAAAATCAAACTCGCTATTTTTAGTGTTACACATATTTTGGGAGAACTCGAAAAGGCTGTTAGAAAACATCAGCCGCAGGAAGGTTTTTCTACTGCAATTTCTCGTTCAATAAATGTCCAAGAGAATGCTTGTTTTGAGGATTGAATGTTTTGCTTTTTGGCATTATTACAAGAACGACATGATACCGGTTTGGACACGTTGTGACTTTTATATATAGTATAATGATGACCTGACTTGTTGCGCCAAATCTCAGAGCAGACTCTTTGTTCTTTACTTCATATCAAAGCAACTAAATCTCTATCTGGTCCGGGACCATGGTTCTCTTAGGTCGTCACTGTTATTATTTCTTGTCCACTACAGGTTACAAAACAAATGAAGAAGCTAAAGCAGTCCTATGGAGTAAATGTTCCCTCTGCAAACACAGGTAGTGAATCAGAACAGAAGTTGAAATGTTGCTCTAAGCTCTTTTCACTTTAACCTGTAGCCGTCTGGGCCAAAATGTATTTCTCACTGAAAAATTCTGCTTTGCCTTCGTTTGAAGGTACAGGAGATCTGGGATCGTTAGTGATGAACAAGAAGAAAGCGATTGTGAGCGATGAATGCCTGTCGCAAGCGGACGAATGCTACAACTTTGGGACTAATAAAACTCAAAATCAAAACAGATCAACGAAGAGCAAACAGACAGCCACAAAGAAAGCCGCTGATCGGCCCGTAAATACAGCTTCAGTAGTGCGTGACGGAAGTGACCAGACGTCAGAACAGTTAGATGGCGTTACCAACGAGAACGTGACAGGTAACGACAGCAGTGTTTGGAGCCAGAGTCAACAGAAACAGCTGGAGCTTGCTCTTCAACAGTTCCCGAAGACAGTGGCAGATCGATGGACTTGCATAGCGCAGGCGGTGCCCGGGAAAACAAAGGTAATAGAGAGTCTTTTGTATATTAGCGGGTTGACATATGTGAGTTGAGTTGTGTTGGTTCTCGCCTTGCTCCGAGGGTTTTCCCCGGGTTCTCGGGTTTTCCTCCCTCCACAAAAACCAACATCTCCAGGACCCGCCTGAAAACCAGCTAAGGATGATGGGGATTTCTCTCTAAACACTGTATATACAAGTAGCGCTTTTTTACTTCGCTATCTTATTGGTTTTAAATTACGTGCCATCTGCTTAACCAATCAGACACAAAGTTCATACTAATCAAGACGTCGTCACGTACGTTTTCCCGCGAATGGCGCCGGATGCATATATTTACGTCGAGTTTTCATTGGTTGGCTGTGTTGATTAGGGAGGCATTTATTCCAGTGTCACACAACCAAACCAAATTACTATGGCTTATCACAAGAAACACAAGCAACACGGTGGCCAATGAGAACACGAAGCAAATAACGCGCAACCGGTACCAAGCACTGCCGGGAAAAGCGTGTGACCAAGGCCCCCGTCTAGAAATTCTCAACCGAAAATTTGCTACCCACTAGAGGCAGCACAAATGTATTTTTACTGGTTAAACACCAATGATAGCCAGGCAAGCTTTAGTTTTCGATTCAATATGCCAATTTCTCGCGCACGCGGAGAAATTTGGAAACGCAGTTTTATTTTTACGGTTAGGCGTCCCGTCCATGCTAATCCGTCTCGAAAACGGAGCTTTTGGAAAAGTTCTTCAAACAGGTAGAATTCGAAAACACCAGCTTTTCGTTTTCGCGTGGGCGGACAGGGTTTTGAGAACGGAGGTTTTCAAAAACGATGACACATAATTTCCCTGGCCGAGTTTTGCTCAAACGCAAATCCAACATAACCGGTGATTGTTACGTTTTAAAATTCCTCGGCGTAATGTGGACGGAAACATTTGATGCTTATTCAGAGAGAAGCCTCCGTTTTCAAACTTCTGCGGCATAGTTTGGCCGTGGCCCAAGTGATAATTGCTGTTGGTTAGTGCATTTGATTGATTTATTGTATAATAATTGCCGTAAGGTGCCTTGAGCGTGCGTAGTGAAGCAACACCAAAGAAAATCCGGATTACTTTCAACACTCAGTTAAGAACCTCTAAGTCTGCTATGATAAGTTAGTATGATTGACTGCGGGCCAGAAAACTTTATACATTGTGTTTTAGAACCACAAAGACGGGTTCGAACCCCATGCGAGACCAAGATTCTCATCTCTTTCTGCTCGGTGAGAGACATGAGGCAACCTCTGCGGAGAGTCGCTCGATTTCTTCTCGTCTCTCTGCGAGCAAAAGGAGTTAAGCGAATTTCTGTCTCGCGGGGTACCTAGTATTTCAAGAACTTATTAAGAATTGAGTCTGGGATTTGCGTCCTTCACGCGACAAAACTGTACAGTCTTGTCTAGAGTCCACACCGAGCTTTTAAAAGGTCGTGTAGTCACGCCACTCCGTGAGGTGTAATGTGAGGCCTTAAAGAGACAGTATATTGTTTCTGCGCATGCTTTTGCGCGCGTAATTCATCAACGTCTTGTTATTTAATATACTTTTTCGTTCGCTTGCAGGAGGAGTGTGTTTTGCGGTACAAATTTCTTGTGGAATGTGTGCGGAAGAAGAAGCTGGCTGGACAGCAATAGCAAATACTAATGAATTAAAAAGATTATTTAAATTATTTTTAAGTAAGTAACTTATCAAAATGTCAGAATGGCCGGCTGTAAAGGCAATGTATTTCGCGACTTAAGTGTCGTGTTTTTGGACAAAAAAGAAATATTTTTCTATGTAAATGGAGAGAAGCTGATACGTGAAAAATGTTTACGTTATTACAAGACTATAATACGTCCTGGTTATGCAATGTGAATTTTTGATAAACACATAAGCCTTTTGGCGAGTGTTTCTTGTGGTAAATCGTATCGAAAAACAACTGCCAAACAACCAGCAGGGAATCACGCCATAGTTAGCAGAGAAAGGTATTTAAATTTGAAAGAAGCATTAGATATAAATTAATACAACAAAAACGATTTTCAGATTATTTTTAATCCGTGTTAAGATAATTCTGAAGCCGAGTTTTCTGCGCGTTGTTTGTTGGCCTGAGGGTGTCGAGTCATATGATTAAAAATAAACTAAACGCAGTAATTGTCGAATTAACAATGAAAGTGTCTCTTGATTAAATACGATAATCATCCTTTTTATCTGGATCTTTTTTCCTGAGACGGCCATATATCAAAAGAGTCTGCTTGCGTAGTGTTTGCTAAATATCTAATAGAAACAGAGTCAAAGCCAGAGATTGAATTCGACAAAACCCCAGTGTATGACCATTCAAATGAACGCTATAGAGCAATATTTCTATGTGGTACCGTTTACTACGCTGTGCAAGGTGGTTCTAACTTTAAAGTCTGTGGATAACATTCTAGTGTGTGACCATTGAAGTGAAAGCTATTGAATAGTATTTTCATGTGGTACTGTTTGTTACGGTGTACAAGGTGGTTCTAACTTTTAAGTTTGTGGATAAAATTCTAGTGTATTACTTTTTTAAATGAGAGCTGTTGAGCAGTTATTTCATGGGGTACTGTATTTTTTCATATAATTCATTGCTACGCGATTCTAACTTTTGCTAAAACCCGATTGCCCCTTTCGAATGAAAGCTTTTGAACCGTAGACCCACGTGATGCTTTTACCCCGAGTTAACCTTGTTAATGCATACACTTTGACAATATCCGTATGTTTGAGGACTGCGCATTATGGATATGGAAATTATAAAAATTCTATCTAATCTTTCTGGGCCGGGACGAACTGTGCTCGCAAAGATTAGAGCTGTCCGTATTATTTGGGTATCAATAGGAAGAGGTCAGTTTTACTGTGACTACCGTTAATTAAAGAGCAGAATGAGCTTAACTAAGTCAGTTCGAGAGGATTTAAGGAAGAAATACAGTCATCTAGGGAACGTCCGGAGATTTTGAAATAGTAAGATTCTTGGAAGGGATAGGTCAAAATCCAATTACAGTTCGTGGATACGTTCCAGTAATCTTTATGTGAAAGAGAGTTTGTTATTTGCAGTAACAATTTCTCAGGCCGTTCGAGGAATTTGGTTCAAAGTGACTGCATTTAGTGCAAGCCCTGTTCAATATGCCGTGGTGTATTTTAAAGTAATCGAGTGGTAAGTGCTTGGAATTACACAAGTGACCGCTTGAAATTAGGTAAGAGCACAATTGAAGCCTGTTCTATGCGGGAATTTAACATATTAAACACAAAGGACCGTGCTAGACCACATTTCCAAACACCGAGAAGAGAGTTGAAAATACGACGCGTAGCCTAGTACTTTAGAATTTCGAGGTGTTTGGAAATGTGGTGAAACACTGGCTTCAGTGTTTGATGCATCTTCTCAATCGATATTGAAACTACAAACTAAGGAGAAAATGGAGAAATCAAATCGTAAAATCTTTTTTTTAATAAGCTATTTCCTAGTTGCCTTTTGCCTCTGTGACAAAACGAGCCTTCGTTCAAAACCATTCCAACGAGAATGAGTTTCGCCTACACGTACATTTTCATTGTCGCGTGAAAGGTTTTGCACAAAGATTCGTTTTGAAACAGAGCATAAAGGTGACTTGGAGATATTCAAACACAGTCATGGTCTTTTGAAATTGATGAATTATGAACGAGTTTGAGAGCGGGGAAATGTATCAAATACGAGAGACGGTGTTTCACCGGGATATCCAAACACCGAGAGTTGAAATACGACGCGCAAACTCGAGGTGTTGGTGTGACGAAACAATGTCTAGAGTTTAGATTTTTCTTCTCTATGAAACAAAAATTGAGGAGTAAACAGAGAGGTAAAATTGTCAAAATCTATGCTAATTAAGATTGGGTATCAAACCTCCTTCACATTAATTAGTTTGAAGAGGCAAGGTCCGAGTTGTCGATTGTGAGTGTTCAGTCAACGAGGTGCAGACACCTTAATTAAGGTATACGTAATTCCTGTCCCTTATTCATTTAGTCGTCGTGCCCGATTTTCATTACAACATGCTGAGCAGAGAAGTGGCTGGACGTGGTCCCTCACGGATCGAGTGAAGCGAGGTTCGTAAATCATAAACCAAAGCAACTGAGAAAATGTCTTCCCGTATGGTACTTCTTAACTCGGTCAGTGAGTAACGTATTGTATAGCTGTTGCAATTTGGTTTAGTTGAGAAATGTGAAATGCCTCGGCTTGATACTAAGATGAGCTCGATGCTAAGTGAACAATTGCTTCTGGTCCGACTTGAATTCGGATTTCGAAAAATAAAGTGATTTGCCGTGCAGTGTCTCACGGAACAATTATTTGCCTCAAACCATCGGTTTCGGCAAATAATCGGATCGGGTCGCCTGAAATCGTTACAAATCACGATATTTTACTCAGCCTCGTCCAATTTAAGTGTTGTTGTGTTTTCTACAGTCAGGGGGTCTAGTGGGATGATTCGGCCACGCAATGCAATGCTTGGAGAAAAATACGTCATTGCCAGGGAAATATGAGAAAGTTCGTAAGGTATATTTCGCCACAAACTTCTCACCATGGTCCGCAATCATTTTAGAAAAATGAAAATGTGCACGTGTGACAGCAGTTTAGCTAAGCGTTCTGGTATCTGCAGATTACTGACATTTCTTATCACAAAATGGCCATGCAAAAACATTGAGTCACAAAGCAGTCCAGCCGGATGGATTTAGCCTTACCTAAATGCAGATAAAACTTGAACTCAAGGCCTTAGAGGCTTGTGGCGCACTGATTTGATTTCCTGATTGGAAAGTTTGTTCAGGCGATCAGTGCTCTCACCCGACCTCGCGACGTTATTCTAGAGAGTTCCAGAGAGAGGCTGGTGGCATGCGAGGAGAAAACGTTTTCTCACACATCCTTCACTTACTGTAACAGTACAGCATGACTGTTAAAGTCGATTTTGATACACGTGACACGCAGCTCGGAAGATCGTTTATGTGGTCGAGTTATTGTAGCAAAAAAAAAATAATGGAAAACTCAACATGTTTTGGAAATAATTATTCCATCCTCTTAATCACAGTGTGCAGGCCGGGTTTTTTTCCTCCACCTCTTTCATAACAGACTTTAAGCAGAAACTGCTTCAATTTACCCAAAGATAAATAAACATCGAATAACATTAACCTTTTGCAGTTTTCCTAATTCCCAAACAGAGTGTGCAAACCGTACTTTATTAACACCAAAATGTTTAAAATCTATACTCTACTACAAGGCAATTAAGAAACGACTTAAAAAACCATACCTCGTCATACATTTGCTTTGCCTGATGTTCAGAATAGCAGTGAAACCGTTGTTCGTGCAGGATCCTATCAAAAGATTACAATCTAGAATTGTGTATTTACATGGCAAAGAGGCTTAGACAAAATGTAGCGTGGCGTCACAAATCTGAACACCCTTTGCCCTTAGCGATCTCAAAATATCCCCTGACAAATCCACGACAAACTTCCGAGAGAAAAATCTCAAGCAGTTTAATTAATAACAGGTACAACGCCTAAAATCTGCTATTTTATTGTGGTCTTGCATGTATAATGCCTTGGTTTTTATTTAATCAGTGTACACACCTCATTTTGTGAATAGCCATGACATTGCTAATGACGTTTTCGTCGTGATCAATGAGAGTAAATATTGGGTTAGGCATCTTAATCTAGAAATTTGATCGATAGCTCTTACGGGAGCTTGTTTCGTTTTGCGCGACTTTATTCGCTGAGGACGTCGGGTCATGGCGCGGGAGCCGGTACAGACATAATTTCGGTAAACCACGAAATCTTTTCACTAAGAATCGATTAAAGAAAATCTACTTTAACCGTTGTTAACCATTGTTGGTGTTGGCACTGCAGTACAAACCCTGTGTTTTTTTTTTTCCGTTTTACCTGATGACAAAAAGCCGATCCAAAGAAAAGCCCCAAGCTTTGGTTCGCAAAAGCACGTACTACATTTTGCTCTATCGTGTTCCTTTAAGCTGTAACATCGACATTCAAATTCTATTTACCATTTTTCATGCAATTCTTATAATCTAGTCGGGAGAATTTGTTAGGTCGTCATAATAAGTTCTTTTGGGGGTTTATCATCTGTGAAGTGTCTCCTTGGCAACGCAGAGCTGCATATGTATATTAATATATAAACGAGTTGATTTGCAGAATTGCTTTCAGAGTGCTCAATAGTCAACTAGAGTATAATAAAATTTTCGTTCCAGCTGTGTCTCTTCGGACGAGGTCCGCGGATACATCCGCTTTTAATGGCTCTCTGCCGCTCAGCCGTTCCAAGTCTCTAGCCGGGAGCGATCAGATGTGATTAGAGACAGCTGTGTTCAGGAGAAGATGTATGCTTTAGTGACTATTTTTAGCAATTTTGTTCCCAATATGACCTTGTTGACAACGGTGAAAATTTGCGCAAAAGTGAAACAGATCTCCTAAAACACAGGCATTTAATTAACGCTAATTCATTCGGAAAGCATGCAAATTGATTCTTACAGCTGGTAGGATTGATTTCCTATAAGTGATAGTTTGGCAAGCGTTCAAGGCTGAATCGCATGAAAAAATTTTGAAGTTCTGCCACGGGCTCAGTGCTATTGGTGCAAAAGTGATTCATCGCTGTCTTATACAGAGTTTGTGAGGTCAGATTTAGCTGCGTGACTTCCTCTTCCCGACTTCCTTTTTCTCCACAAAATAGATTAAAACAACTTAAATACGTGTGAAATTTTCGGCAAGCTACAGTCCCTCTTGTGTGACCGAAATGTCCTTGTAAATGCGTCGGGAAAACTGTTTGATAAAGACACAAGAAAACAAGACTCCCGCACACCTATTTGAACAGGGAAACGCCTTTCTCACTCTGTCGGCAGACTTTTGACGAATGCCATCCTGTTTCAATTGACCTTGACGCCAATCGAAATTGAAGAACCAGGAAAGAGATAAATATGATGTTTTTTAGACTCTCACATTATCAATCTCCCATCAAAAAACCCCGCAGTGAATAGAAAATAATATGGGAGATATTGATTTCACGACCCCTTACGACCCGTCTCGCTGACAGCTTAATGTACAATATATATATAAATATATATATATGCATACTATCGATAGACCTTCACGCATTTGTGTTTCCGATTGTACTTGTAGTCCGCACCATGACGAAGACTACTAGTGTAATTCAGGGCTCCTACAAAACGTGGTTGTACAACGCTGGGCTTTTTGCTCTGATTTGCACGGCTTTTGCAGCAGGAATGCTCTTAGGACCCATCGTGGCCAAGCGGGGAAAGGACGATTTGAAAGAAGTGTGCAACAGGCCAGATGGAGCTCGTGTGCAGTCCGCCGCAGAAAGAGGTTCAAAGTCGGAATGCATTTCTCAAGAGCAGCTTAAGGTGTTTATGGAAGAATGGCGCAGCTCCGTGGACGATTTGATTGAAGAGAAAATGCTCAACGTTACAAAGAAAAAAATAAATCCTGCAATAAGAAAACTGTCAAGAGCCAAGGATGCTACTACGAAGGAATCAATTCAAGGTAAAGTTACATTTTCAACGTTTTTTTTATCATGTACTTCAAACTAGATGAACAATGAATGAGCAAGGAACGCAACGACGCTTTGCAAATTCGCTGTTAAATGTCCGACTTCATTGAAGTTAAGCGCCAAACGTTAACATTCCAAGTGTCAATGAGGTACAAAGCTATACCATAATCTACTTTAGTTTTTCGCACTCTGCTAGCTTACGAGTTAAAACAAAGAGTAAATCGTGTTAAGGAATTGGGTAATACCGAGAGATTGAGAATATTTCCTAGGGCTGACCTGAAAGAAGTCCACAATCGTTTTTTCAATTAAAACACAGATTATTTCAAAGAATTACGTGTCGTTCCGAAAGGTTTCTTCACGCTGATTTTATGTCAACGAGAATCAATGGAAAACAAACGACTTGTGACTGTTAGAATAACAACGTCAACACGCAAGCACCGAGGTTAAAATTAGTGTCTCAAAAGGGAATTAAATTTTAATACGCTTTCTCAACCTACCGTAAAATAACATAAATCCTTACTAAAAAGACTTCATAGACTTTATTTCAAAAACTAAGAAAACAAATTGTTATGAATAAAGTCAGTTTTAACAACAGATTTTTGCAATTTGCACTTGGTAATCTAAAGCGATATCTCTCATCTGTTAGATGGAAATAATAATTAGTTGCAGAGACTGGTCAGGAATTTATTGAAGGCCTTAAAATCGTTCGTGAACCGTTCTTATGGAAGCAAAGGCCGGTAAAGGCCACCCAGAGGCTTAAAAATTGATTTTTTTTTTTTAACAAACTGTAAATAAATTTGGTTTAAAGGAGAAACAAAACGGTGAATATTAATTAGAGAGCATCGTGGTTAAACGAGGTCGCAACATGGCTGTAATTCGATAATTGACTCTGCAGGGTGGAGAAAACCAATCTCACCTAAAAAATAAGATTCTTTCGCCCCTGGGCCATGCAACTGAAACTGATCTTTACTTTCAGGGTAATTGTTTAACTAATTCTACTCTTATCGCAGAAACCTGAGGCACAATGTTTGTTATCGTGCGATTAAGAAGGCACGTACGCCAGCTAGTACAAGTGGCCGTGGTAATCGGAGGCAGTTTTCCAGTAATCTTGTTATTCAAGATTCATGCTTTCGGAAAATTCGACATTCTAAATGCTATAACTGCCAAAAGGTCGTGATGATAAAACCAATTTAAATTTAAGCCTGGCTCAAAAGATCCAGAGCGACCGAAGACTGTTTTCAATTTGTTTTCTTTTTGGCCCAACAAAGAGTTGTAATAGATTATCTCGAGGACAGAGATATTTCGGTCTCTGACGCTAAGGAACAAAGTTTAGTAACTCGCATTTCAAAGCTTCTGGAATTCTTGATTTAGCAACATACTTTGTTCTCCTTCGTCAGGAAGTATAATCATTAAACACTTCCCACTCTCAAAAAATAGTTTAATTGTAAGTCACCTAAAAGAAATTAATGGTGAGAAGATATCTGAACTAAATCACGCGCTGCCTTTCTGATCCGCGGACGAAACGAATGAGAATCCAGGTTTTAGATAGTCGCACTTGACACAAGGAAGCCTGGCAAAAGTAATTTTGACTACATAAAAATTGATACCATTACTCTTAACTTAACGGAACGGAAACGACTTTTGCCGAACTCTGTCATTGAACAAACGCCGCTTGCTATCAGCGTTGCGTGGCCATTTATCGCGTGAGTGGTATGGAAGTTCAGGAAGCTATATCGATTACCGCTGTTGATTGCGTGTCGTAAATAAGCGCGCGCCGAAACCCGAGCACTCACGCAAGGCAAAACCAGCAATACCCCGCCGGGCGGGGAACAAGGTTAATCCCTCCGAATTCACCTGCTGCGCCGGTCCGGGGTGAAAATCCTTTTATCTCTAGCTTTGATTTTGAACAGGGATTCTTTTGTCTGGAACAATTTTTTAACCACTAAACTGAACATGTCGATTAGTCGCAGTTCAAAATTGACATTTTATGGCTTTTAAAGGGGAACCTATACGGTTTGCAGATCGGGAACACGGCAAAGCCAGTGCCCGCTATCCCACTTCAATTCATAGGCGGGATGCAAGGAGATCGGGTTATAACACATAACACGATCTCATAGAGTTTCCGATTGGTGAAAACCCCTGCGGAAATAGATGTATCAGGAATTAAACGAAACACAAAAAAGGAAGGAAACGGTTAAAACGTTTTAGTCTTAATTATATCAACTTGAAGTAAAGCCTTCCAGTCTGCCACAGACAGATATTCTATATTTCTTCGATAGTGAGAGAGCGGCCGCGGAGCTAGGGAAAAAAAGAGGCATCTGCCTTGCTTTCGAGCTTTTTCGTGCCGCTACAAAGTTTACTGCAATATGCATATCGTGGGAAATTTGTATAGTTTGGAATAATCTTGTAGTCTAATGGCCTATTATATCAAACGAATTAATTAAAATAGATTTGCTTCTTTTGTTTTTTTGTCTATTTGAAAAAAAAGAAAAATATGAACGACGTGTGATTAATCTTCTTTTAACGTAGCTTTGGTCGTTTTTGTTCAGACCTCGCTGCGCCTTGTTCCGTGCTGCGAAGACCTCGTGCTGTTCTCCCAGTACGGCCATGGATCTTGGCCAATCATCGCTTTATCCATATAATAGAGAAGGAACAAAATATAGCTGTCATATGAAAGAGGTTAAGTTATCATGATTTGGTTATATCAACTAAGTTGAAAATGTAAATTGGCCACCGTAACGAGTTATAGCTGACGTTTCGAGCGTTAGCCCTTCGTCATTCGCTCTGGCGAAGGGCTAACGCTCGAAACGTCAGCTTTATAACTCGTTACGGTGGCCAATTTACATTTTCAACTTAGTTGATATAACCAA
>Ga0126337_10001703_pt1 | contig 13524 bp, 6 predicted proteins | sample DipCmetagenome_FD_92527 | JGI IMG/M metagenome (GOLD analysis project Ga0126337, IMG submission 92527) | Coral microbial communities from La Bocana,Puerto Morelos, Mexico - Diploria C A metagenome | ecosystem: Host-associated > Invertebrates > Cnidaria > Coral | place: La Bocana,Puerto Morelos... | reverse complement strand
GCGCAACATGTTGCGCCCAACAATGTTGCGATATGTTGCGTTGACATGTTGCGATCGTTTGGTCGGGGCTTAAGATATTCTACATGGATTTATGTACATTTCTACGCATGAGCAACAACGGAAATTCTTGTTCCAAAACTGGCACATTGACACATTTTCAAGATCTTTCTTCTATTTGAAGGAAAAGAAACAGTTCTCTCCTTCTATTTGACGGTCAGTTAAATATGTGAGAGAGGCTTCTTACAAATCATTTATTTCATTTGTTTTTTTTTACTTGTTAAACAACGCTACTCTGTATTCATGAAATATAAATTCGTTTGCAAAAATATAGTTCATCTTTTCTGTAGTTTGCTTTTCTTTGCCTTTGTTTTGAGACGCTATTGAGTTATATTTACTTTAGAAGTTCAGATGCTAACACTATTGAAACTGAGCAGAATATTGATTAGGACCGAGACTTCCCGGAAACTGATCAACACTCATGTGTCTGTGGTATTGGATTTGGTTATGAAAAATGTTCGAAAGATTCAGTGAAGACCCTAAATCGCGAATGATGTAAAAAAAAATCTCGTATGTAGACTTTACCTCACCTTTTCAGTACACTGAGCTTCGTTTAATGTATAGTTTGGTCGCTAGAACTTTTTCTTTCCCAACATGGACAGTGTATTTGTCACTTGGCTTCAAGTCATTGCAGGATTACGTCACACTGACGTAATCAATTCCATTTCTATGGGAACAGTCCGAATCACTGACAATAACAGCGACGAAAAGGATATTGATCTGCAGTTTGTTGGAGCCTTGCACGTGTTGTCACCAAAAGTCTATGAGTAACAGGCTATCTTTCCCTTTCGAAACAAGGATTATAATAAAAAAAGACAAATATACAACTAAGTAACACTGATATATTATTTCCACCAAATAGAAGTCGCATTTTTGCCATTTTGGTGGTCTCTTACCCAGTTTCAAATGTGTTACTATGCTAAACACATGTTTATCTGCAAATACAAGGCAGGTTAATCAAAAGCGTCTGTCGTGATGATATATTGTTAGCGGTTTTGCAAATTTCACTTGTGAGGCCCAATTCATTTACATTCACATTTTGGCGATGAAAGAAACATCAGTCAAAGCTCCCGCTTTTATATTTGGCATATTTCAGACAAAATGTCACTGCTCCCATTCAACTAAAATTTTACTAGCCTAAGTTACGTTGTACAAGAACTGAGCTCGCATTTTTGTATTAAGCCAATATTTAATCAATAGCTGTGCTTTGTCCTTCGCAGCCAAGTTTGATTTTACTCAATTTCTAAGATGTGCAGTGTTTTCTTATTCCATGTACCTGATTTATTTTCGAAGAAAAAGTTGAACTAAATCTTAAAATGTAGCCGTATATCGACATATAATAGGAATGGTCATTGATTTTAAGAAAAAAAGAATAATTTGTGAAGAGTTTAAATGCTCTCTTATGGTATTTAACCAATGCTGTATATTTGCAATATAGCTTAAAACCTTGCGGGAAGGGTTTTTGAAAAGATTTAATTACAGCCAGGGTTCAAACCACAGCATTTGGGCACTGCCACAAGTATAGACACCTGAAACCTAAACCCCGATTTCTGGGGAGTAAATTTTCGACATAAAGCGGTATTGTGGTGTGTGTGGAGAGAAAAACTGTACACCGCTAAAGCACTTTTGATTCATGACAGCAGAATTTTAGTCCATACCGTATTTAGAACGAGTTTTTTTCCGTACCTTTTTAATTTGAAAATAGAAAGTCCCTTAAATAATCTTCGTGAAAATTGACTATCGGTTTATGGGAATTTCATCAATTTTGGATAAGGTCACGCCATAGTTTGTGCAATGTATCTGACTGCATTCCTTGCTTTAAATTTATGATTTACATAAGGCGTTTGAACTCAGCTTTACTGTTGTAACGTCTTAACTGTTGCAACGTTAGAATTTAGCCATTGGAGATGCCTAATTTATTGATGTTGAAATGAAAGGTTGGTCGCGGCAGCTGACGAGTAACACAATTGTAAATATATTACCTATAGCAATGACTAATTTATGGATTCGTGAGTTGAAAAGATATTACTTAAGACAACATATTACCGTAGGTTGACGGCAGAAAAGAATTTTTATTCTCGTACTGTGTGTGAATTCACATAAACTGAGTCCAACTGCCCACGAAGATGTCTGTGAACACCAAACCGCCTAAAATTTATTCACAAATTCATTTTTATGTATGAATGAAAACGGATACAAATAATATTGAACACACAGAATGCGCAAAGAAATCGACTTCAAAAATATTCGATTTCCTTAGCAAAAAGGCTGTGTATTCCGCAAAAATTCTGTGTCAGATATGAATCGCATTTACTAACATTTACAACGACATGTGCTGTATAAAATTACGAGCAACTGTTTCACAGCTGTTCGGACTTGGTCACCTTTGCCACAATCCAAGATTCAGTACTTGTAAATGAGGAAGATGCATCAGTTTCTCCAGACCCGTCTTGGTAACTCTTGTACAGCCATACAGATCAATGTTAGTTATACTAGTCAAGTTTTCGGCGATAGAAGCTAAGCTGATGTCTGTGATTTGCGTACACTGGCCAATATTTAAAACACGAAGATCGTGAAGGCTTCGCGCTGCTTTACAAAGACCCTCGTCTGTTATGTGGCAAGAGTTTAAACCAAGATTTTTCAAATGATGAAGCCCATTAGATATATGATTCAACGCCGCATCGCCGACTTTGTCACAAAAACTTACGTCCAAGTAAGTTAAATTAAGGCCTCCCACGGCTAAATGGGCTATACTTTCGTCGCCAATACCTTCACAAGATCGAAGGTTTAATTCACGCAGGCTTCGAAGAGTAGCCAAGTGAGACAGTCCGCTCTCCGTAATACCACAACAGAAGCTTAAATTGATCGACTGTAAGTGAACTAGTCCCTTGGCAATGTTGCTTAGTGCGTTATCAGTGATCTTTTGACAGTCTTGTAAACACAAACTAGTTAAATTCTTGTTACCGCGAGCTGAACTCGCATTGAGTCCGGCGAGATGCGCGATGCCGGTGTCCGAAATGTGTCGGCAACTTCGAAGATTTAAGTACTTTAACTTCGGCAAACCCCAGGCACATAAAAGAAGTCCAGTGTTCGTTATGTTACAACATCCAGCGAGATCCAACACTTCCAAATTGCTCAAAAATCGAGCGATCCTTCCTAGACTTGTATCCGTAATTTGTTTACACAAACTTAGATTTAACACTGTCAAAGACGAAAGATCTTTCACGAACGCATGTCCTATACCAGTGTCGGTGACATTGAAGCATCCTTTGAGGTTCAAACTCTCTATATTCGGTAGATTTTGTATAACGTAGTTCAAGCTCTTTTTAAGACTCAGTATACGAATTTTTCGAATACCACGTTTCGCCAACGAAGGAAATAGGTATGGATTTGACCTCCGCAAATGAAGCCTCGCTTGAACACCGCGCCAAACCAAACGACTGTACGCCGCGTCCCTCCACTTTGAGCAGACTTGAGACACTCTTCCTTTGTCCCTAATGTCTAAATAACTAAAAATAATGGCCAAAATCTCGGGGAAAAGGCAGTGGATCGAAGTGCCGCTCTTGCCTTTCATGTTGTTCGCCCGCGCTCAACAAAGCACCATTGGAAATCGATCAGGCATTTCAATACTCTTGGGACCCTTTGTTTCATTCGACCACGTGACTGCTTCCGAACTCTCTGAGTGGCTTTTGTAAACAATAGCTTCTCGACCGCTCACGGTTTGCGAAGTATGTACAGACAAATTCATGTTAGATTTCGGTAACAATATTGAATAAACTTTTATAGGTAATAAAGTCAATAAAGACAAAACATACTTTGGCTAATAAACGAAGCTTTGATGCTTTTGTTTCCTATCCAGCAAACAATACTTCTTAAACGAGAACGCTAAACTTTCTGCGGTTTTTAAGCACAATCAGAACTAAAAGTTCTCTCTTTGTTTACATCTTTTTGTTCTATTCAGCAGTTCATGACTATTGTAAGGCGCTAATGGCGTTTACAGTTTCCTTGAAGTGGAGATGAGGCAAATTCCTTTGCTGTTAATGTTAAAAGCTGAGATTAAACGAAACAATCGTTTTATCAAAGTAGAGCGATAATTTTTATCGTTCACAAGCAACTCTCGAACGCAGACAAAAGCGAAAAGTATAATTACCTTTAGTTAATAATTTAAGTTAAAAATAGATTGAGGCATTCTTTTATACCTGTGGCGACAGAATTATGAAATTCCATAAGATTTGTCTGTCTTCGAGATGGATGACTTGAGCATTTTGAATAAGAAATGAGCTGTCCACCGCGCTTTCCAGCAAACACAACTAAAGACAGTATGTTCTTCGTCGATTTTGAGAGCGGCCTATAACAGATGTATTACCCTTTTACAGACTTTTTTTGGTCTCGATTCTGGATGTAGGCACAAGTTATATTGTTCTTGTAGGATATCACATGTAAATATTTTTACACATGGCTTTTTTTTATTTTGCTTTTTTCACTGTTTTCCCTCGCTATTTCCAAAGCTGCAGCGACTCACTGATTTCAATGCGATGGCTATTTCGCCAACGTCAAACAACTTTTTACTCAAAAACACATGTATCTACAAAGATCTTTAGCTCGGTGAATATTCACTTTTGGAAACATTAATTTGAATTCTGTGTTTCAGGAATGCCTTTATATTGTATCAAACAGACTTAGTTTTGTATATTGTTGCTATTTTGCTAACGTCAAACCTTATTAGCGGTACAACACAACATCTTTTATTTTAACCCCAGCTGGGGAGTGTTCAGAAACTTTGCGAACTCTTGTCGCGAAACTTAATTCCTCGAAGGAAAGCCCACTGACCTTAACTGAACATCTTGTCTTCAGAAAAGATCAGAGACCACCTAGAATGAAATGCGGGCAAAATAGAACTGAAGCCCAAGACTTGCTCGAGGGGAAAACAATTAAAATGATCTATAAAAAGTTTGGCTGTGCTATGTTTATCATAAGTTTTTTTTTTATGTAAATACCACCTATTGCCTATCTGATACTGCACAGCGTAACGAATAAACACTGAACCTTTTTTCTTTATTTGTTATTATTGATCCGTTTCATTCAAACAAGAGAATATTACATGTAAAACACGAGACGACTTATATAGTATCACCAAAATTTGTTTTCCGATGAAGCACAGCGGATTACACCACTTTTGTTAATTTTCAACAAGTTTTATTTTCGAGCTAAGACTGAAGTATTTTAGCATGATCCTAAACAACTTAGCAATTCTACAGATTTTCAAACTTTGATGTATAGATCACTGATAAACCTTTTAAACACAGAACGTGCACATGTAATGTGATATAGATTCATGTTGTTACTATGAATAAGGAGTACAAACAGTACCTGGCGTTAAGTTTAACTGCACATGAATATTGGAAATATTTATAGATTTTGGAGTAGGTGTGTAGAACGACTCGAATGGAGCGTTAGCCTGTCAAAAGACCAAAAATTTCAAACCACTTTTCTGATGATCGTATATTTTGAGTTTGAAGCACTTAACATCGTTCAATTCTCCTGACTTCTTGAACGCTTTTCCCATAGTGAGAAACAGATTTGAGTTTTTATTCGTTTGCATTAAAATTATCATTTTAAAAAAAACATATTCCATATCAATGTTTTTCAATACATGATGTGAAAAAAATTTGAATTTGGTTTCCTGTCTGTTTAATTGTTTACTTTTGATTTGTTTTAAGCACAAATGTGTCGCACATTTTTTATACGTTTTTTTTCGTCTGGATCCTTCTTGGAAGCCAATTAATTCATTAGCGAACAAACTGTTCTTATCCCAACGTCTTGAAATTTGCACATATAAAACTAAAAAAATTCCAAACAAATTTTATTTTTTTATTCGTCAATCTAGAAATACTATCGAGATTTCCTGCTAACCTTTTGTTGGAGTCTTGAAGAAGCTGCCTTGAACAAACAGGCTGGAACAGCCATAACTGGATACTGATGTGCAACAGATCTTCGACTTAAATCCTGCTGTCTTGCGCAGCCACAGCCAGTTTTAAATTTCACAACATAGAAAACAATACACGAGCTTCTCCGTGTGCAATGTGTTTCAAATAACTAATTAGCCACTATTTCCCTGGGGTGGCTTAATGTAATAAGGCACATTTCAGTGAAGTTATCATACTTAGCATTTAAACCAAATAGTACCACACAACTTAATATTAGGCCATCTCACCTTTTTCTTTAGAGTAAAATAAATTGTAGCTCGGAAAGCAACTCTAATTGATAAAAATAAGAAACAGTGGGCAAGCACGATTATGTAAAACTCTTCATCAGTAAATTAGTACCAAGATTTACCACTAATTTCGAGGCTAATTAAGTGTGTGTTTGTTGTCAGTATACTTTGTAACGAACAGGAATCTCTCAACATCTATAGCTGCTCCCGGTACATACTAAAAACTGAAGTGTTACTATTCATGGACTAACGAACAGTCTTGCAAGGGTCTTTTCTCTTCTACATGGATTCTGAGCAGGTCAATACCGTGACTTTAGTCCAAAATCCGTTAAACCACATTTTGATCGCTGATTCAGTTTTTCGACTGTTGCTAACAATTAGTAAATACAGAGAGCTATCAGTTTCAGATCTAAAGTATTATATGTGAGCTATAAAGGTCACTTTAAAGAGGCTAAGTAGCCATGACTAAGATTCCTATCTGTTTTGAAAATAACTGTCCACAGCAAATTTGACATTTTAAATACATGACTGCGAAGGGCAACCTTTCCACTCCATTAAACAATGAGGACAAATTCGAAGCACCGCAAACAGACTTTGAACTTAACAAAAACACGAAATCTATTGGGATTTATGTGTGACCATTTTCTTTCATAATCACATGACTTTGAACAAGTTTGATCTGTACGATGAATAATCTTTGATTGACAATAATCCTTGCATGACAATCGAACATTGCTGTTTGTTTCTACAAGTGACGCCAACCCAGATATTTTGATAAGCAACACTTTTGCCTACAGACTACATGATGCATGGTATTGTCATTAACTTGACACACTTGCAAGAGACCAAAGTTTGAGATCATTGCAATTCTATTCGTCAGACATTTCTACCTCCATGAAAGGAATCTTATTTTGACCTTTTACGAGCAGAAACCCATCAAAAACAATCCAAGAAACTTTGAAAGCTTGCTCAAGTAATTTTTACCTGAAATGTGTCACAAATTTCAGGAATGTTAGATCAAATGTTACTTTTTGGCATTCCATAATGATATGAAATCTTGATGAAATTTTGCTCGCCTTTGGTCTGCACTGCCTAATTAATTGAATACTCCCTAATTGTTGACATAGTGATATGTTTACAACAATAAGTGCTTCACTACGATTTCTTCTTTGGTTTTGCCCTTCTCTCCTTTCTGTAGCAGTCATCTCAATGCTAGTTTACTTAAACAGACATGCAGCTAATTGCCATTCATCGATGAATTGCACAAGAAAGATTATTTTTAGTAGAAAACGATCTTGGCAGAGGAGAGGTCGTTGAGAACCCTTAGGAATTCCAAACTTTCATCGGCCTATTGTGATAAACTATGGAGACAGAACGATAGCTATAGCTCCAATTTTGTTATTGACCAATTATCTATTGACCTTTGAGCTAAGAGGCGACGTAAAAGAGACAGTAGGCGGTTATATGGCAGACGCAAAAAGTGAGCATTTTTTGTTGTACGCTGTCAGTTCCTTCCTCGCTCTTTACCTTAAATAAAAGCGTCTTTCTTCAAGCGTTAAAATCAATGTCCACTAAATAACTGCCAAACTAAAGTTAATTTAGCCTATGAAGGTGCCCTATACAAGAAAACACTATGCGTTGTCATGAGGCACTGGTCAATATTTTTCAAACGTTTTTATTCGACTTATTAGACGATGACGATTGGAAATGTCAAGATGAGAAATATTTCGCACATGCTTTTTGTAAGTGAAGTGTCACGCCAACTGAACCAGCTAGCACCCTTTAAAGAGGCCATCAATAGGCAGGGTGCGTTATTAAGCTGACTGGAAACCTCAGTGTTTGTGGGACCTAAGACAAACCGAAAGCCGAATGGACTTGTCAATCAAGGTACCCCATGCGAAAGCATTTTGATACGAAGCTTTGATGCTGTAGAATAGAAGACCTTATATTTTACTTGATCAATTTTACTCAGTATACCTTGGAAAACTCTTCAAAAATGTCCTTTGGAAAGACAGCAAAATGTCCAGAAGAATCTCAAATTCAAAGCTCAAATTGTTCAGTATTGATGTTTACCTGCCCATTTCAAGCACTAGGCTCAAAAAATATTAGGTCTTCGGACTGATAGGCCAACTTTTGTTCCACTTTTAGTTTTGAAATTTGCTACAGTAATACATAGAACTGGAATTTTGTGACGCATTCTTGGGAGTATCGGCTTGCAGCATTTCGTGATTAGACGTTATATTATGTAATGGTTGGGATGAATAACGTTATATGTTAACTCTGGTTTCATGAAGCTGGCACATTGCAACTGCTCATGTTCTGTTGAATAGAATAGGGCCAGTTCGGATTGCGTCAGACCTCAATCTATGAGGGTTGTGGGTTTGGGTCTCAAGCCCATTGCAACTGCTCAGGTGTTGCTGAATAGAGAATAAGGCCAGCTCGGATTGCGGTGGATTTCAATCAATGAGGGTGGTCAGTTGCGCACGGGCGAGTACAGAGTTTACCACGAAATGGCCGGGGACCGTTATCATGACACGGTGTTTTGCTCCCATGCAGTGAGATTTAAGATGTCACTATTTTAAACCTGACCAACATATTAGACCGGCATTAAAGAGATCCGCTTGTATGTTTGCTCGGTTGATTTTCCGGGAAATTCTTCATTCCCCCACTTCCCTTCCTGCGTGTTTTTAACAGCCGAGTCATCCAGCTATTACTTCAGTGAACCATTTCTCGTTGGTCCACTTGACCCTGACGCGATAAATTTGATTGGGATAAGTTGGCAGTCATAAAAACATTTCACATTAGCCAGAAAATAGAATATTTTTTAACAAGTGGAGTCAAAAGTCGTCGAATCTTCGTAATTCTCTTTTATGACATTTGGTCACATGTAGTATTCATTTAGTGTGGAATCTGAGAACTCTAGATTTTAGGCAGCACAATCGAGAGCTGTTTTCCTAGTTAACAAGCTCTAGAGATAACAATTTGTTTTTCGGCTTCTTTTGTATCGTATTACGACCAAATTTGGACGATAGACAATTACAAATCAAAACAGACTTCGCAAATGTTGAATGAAATAGATTTGGATTGCGTGCCCGCACGATCGCTAATTTCTCGGATGCCACGCTACACTGAACTGGAAAATGTTTCAGCTGTGATTGGCGTTCGATGCACGAAAACCCTCAAAGGAAGCCAGGAGAAGATTTAAGCTTTCAACGGTACGTCTCATCTGACAACAGCCTCAAACTCCCAAAGAATGTCAGACTGTGAAAGGCATCTCGACTGTAAGGTCACAAACGTGGTAGGACATCTTTGCTTGCCGTGCACGATAGGAAATTCTTAAACTATGGTAACCTATAAATCCTATTACATGAATCACCTGATATTGAAGCGCTAATCTTTTTCTCTCGAGAGTTTTAATCAACATCCACTCGAAGCCAGATGAAAGCCGCTCTTATTTTAGTAGTAAATATATATTCGTGACGAACCTGTTGGTGGAATTAAATAGTGATATATGTTTTCATACCGGGCTACTAAGGCGTATTCCCAAGCCTACAAGAATTAATATCATTCAAGGTTAAAGTTTGAAATGAAGGTCTCGTACGCTGGATATTTAGAGCAGGATATGTTTTCGGACCTGGATTTTCTTTTCTTGCATGCTAAGCAGTGCGTGTTTGAATAATTTAGTTAGTTAGAGTGGCATGTGTCAAGTCCATGTTTGCTCTATATTACAGTGCATTATCAGAAACTCAAACAAGCTATTGGTCATTCATTGAAATCCAACTCTTCACCGTGGTGACATATGTGTCGGCTGACGAGGTCACCCTTAAACTGAAAATATTTCCGGTAAAAAAAGCCCTCTGGGTGCTAGACGCCAATTTTGTACGAGAACCTCGAGGGAAGAGTTCACAAGTGCGGTGCTTTTCTCGATTAACTCCGTACATCTGTATCCAATAAGTTCGACGAGTTTCTAAATTCAAACAGGGTTGGATTCAGCGACTTTTAGCCAATCAGGAGACGCAAAATGGTATTATAAGCAGCTAGTCGGCTTATTTGAGCGCTAACTGCATGTGCTAAAGAGATTACAGTCTAAATCAGCGAGAGTAGAGTAATCAAGTTGAGAAAGAATCTTGACTTAGCGTTCGTCTCTTGCAGACTTTCATCGATCTCGTAATGAGGGTACGGAGAAGAGTTCGTCAAGTGCCCCTAGTGTTCTGTTTAATGATCCTCACGTCGTACTTCCAAGCTGGACAGAGCGTATGGTGGGTAGCAAATCTCTTTTAACCTCAATAGTATCTGTTTTTTTGTTATTCAGGATGTCGTTTTCCTTCCTTGAGGGTTTAGATTTGCCTTCGGCTTACACACAAGCATCTGGAAGAGATTCGAAGAAATAGCTCAGTTCCGTTGAAGTGAGCTGTTGGCGTAATGTTTACTTGCAAGTAAAAGCGAATGTGTCAAGAGTTACACTTAAGCAAGAATGCTCAACCAACCGCACGCTGTTGAATTCAGTGTCCAACTACATTTTCTTTTCATGGCGTGATTTAGCCGCGCTCGTTTTTCCTCTCGCATCGATTTCTCGGGGGGGCTCGTTAATGGTTTTATAATTCCAGAGATAGCGATTACTTGCAAATTACTTAACCAAACATGTACCTTATTTTATTTTCAAACAGGTCGCTCGGTGTTCCACACCAAGTCTATATTGTAGGTACGGTGACCTCGGTTTGCGATGGAATGGGCTTGACTAAGGGGCAAACGAGATTGTGCGTGGTAAACAGAGAGCTTATGCCCAGTATAAGAAACGGTGCGACCCTCGCCATTCAGCAGTGTGAGTATCAGTTTAAGTATCGACGGTGGAACTGTTCTGTCCCAGAAAGAGACAGTAAAGCACCCTTTCGTCGCATCACAGGCAAAGGCAAGTATTTAGCGATTCCTATAAAGCTCTGGAGTTTTTTTCTTACTTAAGCTGCCATGATAACTCGGGCATTTGCTGTCTTTTCTTGGGAACATCTGCTTTTGTGAATACTACACTTTGTGTTTGTTTTGGGCAAGAAGCCTCAATTAAAGCCGTGCCCATGTTGTGTAGCATCGAAAACATCAGATGAAGAACTGAGCGACTTAGCAGACATTTCCTCGGCTTTTATTCATGGCGATAATTTTCGTTTCTTCGAAAATGGGAAAATCGAGTTGGACAGTAGTAAAATGCCGGAACGCGGCGAAGACACACAGAGACGCCTTCCGGTCGTTTTCGTTGACTGGTTCTCGGTAGTAATACACGATATATTATTTAACTGCTGGTTTTCAATTGTTGAGGGAAATTACCTCTGAAGCAAAATGGTGATAAATCAGAAGAATAGGTGTCTTATTTGACATCACGCACTCCTTTTCTTTGGGACAGAGGTTAATGTTTTGTTTCCATTTGTATGTCATGGAAATTTGACTCTTCAAATGCCCTTTTTCAGCTGTTCAAAAACTAGAAAAGGAACTATAAGTTTAATTGCTTGGTCTGTGTGAAGCATAACACATGATTTGAAAGAATTTCATCTGTTTATCTACTGGGTTTGCATGAGTCTCGCCTGAGTAAAGGAGACTTATGACAAATTACTGAATTATGGACTGTCATCTTTGTTGTATGACAGAACATGATTGAAATGATTTCCTTCGCTCTAACTAGAACCATTGCACAAACTTCTTACAGATTAATTACCTTTAATAAGAAAGGCTGACGTATACAATTTATCTCACAACTTACTGTAAGAGAATAAGCACATCTGTTTCCCACTTGAAGAGGACCAGACCAGCCTTCAATATTTGATGTTCTCTGTCAAGGGTATCTCTCGAATCTGTCCACTGCTCTTCTCTCTGTTATCGTGTTTGAGAGGCTATGACTGCGATAACTTTTGAAATATACTTATTTTCTAAGTCGTGAAAACGGAAGCAGTTAAAAGGAGGCAGAAGTTTGTTGAGTACCTCAACATGTGTAAACTGCAAGTCAGTCATGTCCACATTATCCGGATTGCTTCTGTTAAAGAAGGCTGCTTTTACAAAATGAAAATATTAAAAGAGCTGCCTGGTTCAATTTAATGTTTAAACGCAATGCAGGATGAATTGTGAAGTCGGAAAAACTAATTTAATTTAAACAAAGGCGTTGATCCGTCCTACCTCCTACTAAATTACAAAAGAACTCGCTCGCAAAATATTTCAATTAACCTCCCTGAATTTATTCTAATAGCATCAAGCATTTTTAAATTAGCAGAAAAGGATTTGGTAATATTATGCCGAGAAGGCTCTGCAAAACTTAGCGTCAGATATTTTTAATTATCTTTTAAATGTTGATAATTTTTCAACAATGGATAGAAATTTAATTAAGTTTACTATGACGCCTGGCGGGGTTTCGTTCTTAAAATTAAATTGGTGAAAAGGTTTTTTCTTTCGAGATGTTTTGCTTTCTTGAATACATTTTGAGAATGTTTTTAAGGCGTGTTTATTTCCATGCATGTAACTCAGCAACACAGCATTGCGTTGTTTGTCGCTACTCTTCGAACCAAGACAATCTGTTTATATTGATGGCTTTTGTCAATGGGTTCTACATGCTTGCTACCTACAGATATACGTTTCGTTTTGTAAATATCGTGACCTGACTTAATCTTTAATTGCTGCATTTCTCTTTGGACTGAGAGTTATCTTTAACTGTGCCACAACATAACAATATGTCTTCGCTCACCATGAGTCCCCTACAGCTCAATGGTTAGAGCGTTCCAACCGGTATTCTGGAAGGCCATGGGTTCGACTCCCGTTGGGGAACTCGGAAAATCTTTTGACTTGAGATCACTTCTACACTCATTTTCACTTTATCCAAGTCACCATTTCACTTATAACATAAATTTAGCCATAAATAAATGCAGCTGCACTGATGTAACTATTGTTTTCTGGAATAATTTGTTCACCAAATAGTTTGCTTTTCTTTCTTGCTGTTCAATATTGTTATCTCCAGTTTGTGTAGATTACTATAATGTAATCACTACTGGTCACTTTGTCCTCAAGCCTTTCAATTTGAACAGGCTTTCATTAACAAGCTTACAAGAAGTCATTATCAGTTACTTTATTGTAATATTTTTATCGCCCAATTACCCAAAAGAGGAGAGATTGTACAACGATGATGATGTAATATTGCGTACAATTGCAGGAACACGGGAGGCGGCTTTCACTTACGCCATTGCAGCTGCTGGAGTCGTCCATTCCATAGCCCGGGCATGCGT
>Ga0126337_10001702_pt1 | contig 13524 bp, 12 predicted proteins | sample DipCmetagenome_FD_92527 | JGI IMG/M metagenome (GOLD analysis project Ga0126337, IMG submission 92527) | Coral microbial communities from La Bocana,Puerto Morelos, Mexico - Diploria C A metagenome | ecosystem: Host-associated > Invertebrates > Cnidaria > Coral | place: La Bocana,Puerto Morelos... | reverse complement strand
ATCTCAGAAATGGATTAAAAATAAAACTGATAACCAAGCTCTTTTGAGTAGTATTGTGTGGCAGTATAATAAAATAACTTGTTCCCTATTCAGCCACAAATTTCCAATTAAGTTATTTTTTGTTTAGCAGAATTGCCCCTTCAGAGTGTCCAACCAGGCTAAGCTTTTGCCTGTCAAAACCTCAAATTTACCAGACAATTGTCCGATGAATGACTGTTATTTGCAAGCTTGCATACCTATCACCTTTCCTTGATTTCATTACTTTTACACAATTCTTTGCGGTGCGTGAATTGTATTGTGCATTGTGATTGGTACTAGGCATGCGCTGATTAGCTCCTTCACTCACTCACTCATGTTTCCTTTGACATATTGGCTCCTGCATTATCTCATATGCAGTAGCCAAAAAAAAAAAATAGTTAAGTAAAGAAAACCTTTTGGGAATGTGGTGAGTTGACCATGTGTGTTTAACATGAAGGAATTTTAGCTGCAGCCATTCAAGTTCACCAAACTGTTATTAATACTAGTCTTTGGTAACAGTTACTGCAGTACTTACAAATATCATCAAATGCCTCCACAATGTCTCCAAGGGCACTCAACCGCTCATCCAACTCTTGCATTTCTTTGTTGTAAACATCAAAATTTTGCTCCTTTTCTGCTTTCATTTGTTTCTCCTGGCCATATGATTCCTCATACTTCTTCAATTTCTCGATAATTTCACCCACAACAACTTTCAAACCACTTTTGGCTTTGGATTTTTTTTCATCCTTCAAGCTTGTTATCTGAAGTTAAATGAAATTAAACAGTAATTCACAGGAGTAAACCTACCTTATCTAGTTGGTGCATTTGACGAAGTAAAACAACATGGCAACATAAGCCTGTGAAATTTGAACAGGCTGGCTGGTAGGGTTTGGCTGTGGCTGTAAGGGCCAAGAAGGAACTCACTGAAATTGAAGTGGTGGAGTGGTAAATGATGTGGTGGCTTGGGTTTGGGGGGGGGGAAGCACCTGGGAATTGGCTGTGACATCAAAAAAAGAATGTAGGTCCCCATACAGTATCTTTTGATTACAATTTTGAACCAACTTTGGAATATTCACAATTGTCTAAATCATAGTATATGTCACTTATTGTTTTTGTTTCTATGTGTTTGATTAAAAAAACAAGTAGACCTGCTTTCTTGTTTTGATGTCACAGCCTGTCTTATCCCCTGTGGTTTCTGACCTAACAGGAAGTGAAATTTCAGTTTTTCAGATGCCTGCAATGCAGTAAGAAACAATGATATCCATTTTTAGGACTATTTTGCAGAATGCGAAATAGGAGTTTAGTGAGCGAGTGCGAAATCACTTGCTTGGTCGATCGGTCGATCGGTCGATCCTTCCTTGGGTCGTAAACTTTTGTTTGTATTTCCACTGCCCAATGCACAAGTTGACTTGATGAACAGAAAAATGTCGTTGAACGGTTTGGAAATGTGAAACATAGTGAAGCAATGAGTGATGAGATAATTACTGCTATGTCAACAGCATGAGGTGCAAGCATTTTCTTATTTGAATTGTTTAAAAAAAACCTAGAAAGCATTTGTTGTCCTAGTTACGAAATAAATGCGAGCTCCTGGCAAGCACAGGTTTTAATAACATGATGCATGCAATGCATGAATATCGAGCAAAATAATAAATTATTATAAATGGGAAGCACTTATTAGCTTCTTGGGGGAAGAAGAAAAAAAACACTTCTGAGGGGAAAAAAAAAAAATTCATGTGTTTGCCAGGCCGAGTCTGGAACTCTCGCCCTTCATGCTTTCCCAGCTTTCCAATAGAGTATACTGACCAAGGCATTGAGCTAACTTAACACATGTGTAATTTGGTTATATCAACTAAGTTGAAAATGTAAATTGGCCACCGTAACGAGTTATAAAGCTGACGTTTTGAGCGTTAGCCCTTCGTCAGAGCGAAAGATGAAGGGCTAACACTCAAAATGTCAGCTTTATAACTCGTTATGGTGGCCAATTTATATTTTCAACTTACCGGTAGTTGATATAACCAAAGTACATTGTTACCCCCACCGACGCAGCACCACAGTTTCTTTAGAAACTTTCACCCTTTATTAACTTAACACATAAGTCCGCAAAAGGTGTATGTGTCTGGAGCATTATGCATTATTGTATTGCGGAGTCAGCAGTGATTACGGCATGATTTTAAGAGGTTTAAATTAGGGATAGAAGAAAGAAATTTATTTTAACAACAAAGCCAAAATGTTTTCTGCTTATACTGATGCATGTACTTCATCATGCAAAATAGTCGTAGCCTCAAAGAGGCCTTTGATTTTAGTTCTATATCTGATCTAACATAGATTCAGTCAAGAAAATCGAAAAAATATCTGTCATTTACACTTTTAATTTATAATTCTGCCATTCCTAATTCACATAAATTTCCTCAGTTAGAACCATCCATAATTCTTTTCTGAGTTATTGATCAATACCACATTAGAACTTACCTATGATTTAGCGAATCATTAAGATACAAACTAATCATCTTAAAGTTTATATTTAGTATTACCATTTCTTTAATCTGAGAAAAATTTTTCTCATCCCTGAGAGATCCCTGCTAGATGTATCAACTACCTGTATTCCTTTCTTGAATTGAGTTTTAGGTTTGTAAGTCCATATTTATAAGCCAGAATGTTGTGTGGCGATCAGTTTGTTTGATATTGAAGTTGTCATCTCAAGGCAATTACTTGCAGGAATGGAAGAGAATACAATGGGATTATAATTAGTATCACTTTGACAAAGCAAGTCAATTTGAAACTTGTCACCTGTTTTTTGAGGTATTTAAGGTTTTCATCACAGTTTTCAATATGCTGTTTGCACTCAACAGCAGCTGCTGCTATTGCATCTCGAAGTCTTCTGTGAGCCACAATGTCCTGCTCATTGAGATCTCGTTCTTCCTTCCTTTTACTTTCAATGGAAGCTTCCATCAGTTTACTGGAACCATCTAGTAACAGCCAACAACAGCAAATACAGTGAAAACCTGCGTGTAAGAACCTACAAAATAGGGTCTTAAGCTAAGTAGGTCGTTACCCGGTAATCAGGTTCTTAATTCATATGAAGGAGATATAGTTGATGATTGCCAGATAAATAAACATGGGTTAACCCAGTATTCATTTATTCGTAGTTAACTGTATTGTAATAAGTCTAGCACAGCTGGTTGCAGAATGTCTGCAGCTGTTTTGAGAAAGGTTCTCCCTAGCACAAAAGCATAAAATTAATGCATACCAACAATGTTGACTGTTATTGTGGGTAATGATATAGTTTGGCATTGCTTGGTTGTGGTAAACTTTAGATTGACTGTGTTGCAGCAAGGAAGGAGAAAGCATGAATACACATGTTTGATCTGATATCCATAATGGCTTTTTACATTGTTGCATATGCTATAACAAGAGTTCATAATTTAACTGTAACCCACATATAAGAACCTGCTTGATCTTGCATGGCTAAAGTAATAGGGGTTGTTACTTTTGAAATTCTACAAAATGTGGGGTTACATGCATATGGCTTCATCACATTATATCTGGACTCAAGTTATGTCATACTGAGAAAATGCTCCATTGCCCAGCCAAAATGAACTAAACACTACTGAGTTTACATACAAAACATTGTAGGAGCCACAGTATAATTATATCCAGAATTTCTGTATTGTAACTGCAAGCTGAGCACCTCATCAGGTGTACTTAGAATAATTATTATTTCACCACTCGTGAATCTGTGTAAAAGAAAGTGGCACATCACATCATTTGATGGCTTCTGAGAGCCAGCTAGTACCTTTAAATTCGCCCATAACATGCAGAGCAGCCTCACATCTGTCATGTAGCTCCTGGATCTGTTGGCGCCACTTCTCCAACTCTTGTCTAGCTTTTTCTGCTGTCTGGTTACAAACATGTTAAAAGAGTTTAATTAAATATATTTTTTTAATTAATACTATCAAATTATTCAAAATGTAAGGGTACACAATCGTGACAAATATACTACTAGCAGTAATTACAGATTACATTAGTACATTAATTTTGACTCTAGTACAGGATTCTAACTGAAAGCCATTATTAATATGATGTCTTCAACGTTAAAGTGTGTTTGTTAGCAGCATCCTAAACATTTAGTTTTCAAAGGTTCCAGGATTGTTCAGATCATCATTGGTTTAATAGATGTTTAGATGATGACACTGTTCATAATACCCAATACATCTTTAATTACATAGGGTGTTTTCCATTTGTCAAAAAATTCCAGGATTTTAAAAACTGTGGCAAAATTAATGGTACACAAATTATCTTAAAAAGTTACTGGAAAATCAAAACATTACTGTTGACTTTTAAAATAAACCATTCAACCAAGAATTCTGGAAATGTTACGAGTAACATCAAATGGAATAGAAATTCCCAGAAATAAATTTTCGAAAATTTTGGTTAAGCCACCAAAATGCTGTTCCATGGAATTGGATATTTTGAACTATCTTACTTAATCCCTAAGCTTTGTACTTTTGAAAAAGTAGACTACTTGCACATTTTGTCTTCAAAGTTAAGATGGCTGACAGGTTCTTGGGATGCCTTTCCATTTTGCTTCATAGTACTGACAGAATTATAAAATTTACTTTTTCAACTGGGAATTTGTCATGCCATTGTGGTCAGCACTGGCATATTTCAATTCAGTGAAGCTTAAGCTTATGTTTTTGTCCTCATGGCTAGCTCTTGTGTATGTTTCGTACCTTACAAACATTGCAACAACTAATTTTTGCTGAGCTTTGTATTAAAATTTACGTAATGAGTTCCAATCTTTGTATATTTTTTGTTCACCAGTTTGTTTGTCTCGGCTCATTCATTTTGTTGAAGCTTTCAATCATTTTCAATTTCATGGTTTTGCACTTAATTTCACCATTTTGCACTCACAATGTAATTTCACTTTTTTGCAATGGTGAAATTGCACTGGATTGGGATAAATTGACATGCTCTCAGCCAATCAGAATGCAAATTGAAATTGTTGCTTGAATGTATATTACATCTGTACCTATATATATCTGGATTATTTCTATTAGCTGGATTATTTCTATCATCTCTTGTTATTCCCTACAAATTTTTCAACATAGTGGGTTGCTTTTCTGTTCTTGGAAATTAGATCACATAACCAATGACTAATATTAAATTATTTTTAATATTCGCACATAACTCAAACTGCATTGTTTCTCTATATCTCACCAGGTCAGCTTTTTCTTGGCTTTCTTTTCGCTTTTGTCTTTCTTCTTCCAACTGCTGTTCATGTTCCTTTAGTGCATTCAAACGCTGTTGAAGCTCCTGTTGCTCTGTCCTGTTCTCTTGTAATTTTTTGCACAAGCGTTTGTCCGCCTCTGTATACTTTTTGAAGGCCACCTCAACTGATTGATCTAAGGTTTCCAGGCTTTTGGCTGCATAGTAAAAGAAAACAACCATGCTCCAATTATACATCATTAATTAGATGGGATCATACAGCTGGCAACAAAGGGCAAATTTTAAATATTTTTGATTGGATTGGGAGTTATTTTCTGAAGTAAGATTATAATAAATTACTAGTCGGTGAGAAAAGCCACTGTGCAATTCTAAATTTAAGACTTGACTTGATAAAGGCTTTTTTCGTACTTGCAATACATTAATGCCTTTAAAAATAATGGCATGCACGCTGATTTCCCTTCCTTTATCAGTTTCACAGTTACTGAATGAATGTCTACATACCTATTATGTCTATGTCACCTTCACAGTTGTCACTCATCAATTTCAACTCTTCAATTTCCCGGTTAATTTCTTGATCAAGTTCATCTTTTTTGTTAAGAAACTTTTGAAGGGTTTGAGCTTCTTCTGTCATCTTCTGTCTCTCCAATACTCTTTTGACATCTTCCTTTCCCCTTGTCATTGCTAAATCTGCAATAATCATAGATGATGTAATCACACACAGATCTTGATAAACTTCACAAAACTGTTTACACAAATTTAGCATTGTCAGTTCTTTACAATAAGACAGTGACATTACATCTAGAAAAGGCTCCTTTGAAGAGAAAAATACTTGCAATACCTAATGTTGTTTGAGATGACTCCATTATTGCATTAAACTTCAAAGTGAGAAAATAATATCAAAGTTAAAACTTTTATCTTTTTGGGAAAAAATGGTAAATTCCATCTACATCTACATTTTATTAAGTCGGTAAAAGTCCATTCGGATATCACACCAACATCTTAACATAATTACAGTGATTAGAAATAGGTAAAATACAATATTTACATAATAAATGAAAAATTCTAAAATAGGAAAGCTAAATTGATAACTATGGGTAAACAACTAAATAGATAAAAAATAAATAAGCAAACACACCGCACGTACTTTCTAATCGCTACATGTACCTAGGTAATTGCGCAGTCCAGACTGGAAACACGCAAGAGAGTCAGACTCGACAATTGCCGCAGGGAGTGCGTTCCACTCTCTTATGGTCCTCGGAAAATACAAGTAAAAATACACGTTTTTCATCGCTCTATATTGCATATATTTGAAATTATGGTTGCAGCGAGTTCTGGATGCGTTATGTCTACTAAGATAGGAGTCAACATCTATATCTACAAGGTCATGACTCATTTTATATAGTAATGTAAGTCGGAAAAATTTTCTCTGTTGCTCCAATGTTTGCCAGCAGTTGGGTAGTAGCCGTTTGTGCAAAACTGCGCCGCTTTCCTCTGTACTCTTTCGAGGGAGTTTATGTCCATCATGCCCAGAACCTTGCTTGCTTTGCCAGAGATGGATGAGACATGATTTGACCACTTCAAGTTGTCATTCAGGATTACTCTTAGATAAGAAATAGAGTCAACTTGTTCCAACTCGGCTCCACAGAAGACATTCTTTCTCTGTGGGGGAACTTTCTTAGTAGAGAGAGAGATGGTCTTGCACTTAGCAGGATTAAATGACATCTGCCACTTGCTTTGCCACCCTTCCAAGTGGAGAGTAATCCAATACCCGGGGTGAACAAGCAAAGGCAAATTTCGCATCACCAGGGTAATCCAGAAAATGGCTGTAGATCAATCATTCACCTAATTCTTTTGTACCTTTGTATACTCATTTGTTTACATGAGCATCTACAGTATCCTTCCGTTGATCATGTCCCTTAATGTTACTAATTGATAACATGCCAAATGTGTAAAATTAAATAAATCAGCTCATTAATTGTGCCTGTACTTCTTGCTGGGCTAAGTCTACTAACTAAGTGGAGACACTAACTTTAATCATATGTGAAAACTACGGTGGCCCAGAAGGCTCAAACGTAAACAAAAAAGTAAAACGCAAATAAAAAAAAGAAAATGCAAATTAAAAAAAATAGAAAACGCAATTTTTTATTTGCGTTTTCTATTTTTTTTGGTTGCGTTTTCTTTTTTTTATTTGCATTTTCTTTTTTGTTTGCGTTTGAGCCTTCTGGGCCACCATAGAAAACCATTGAAATTACAGCAGTTTACAATTACATCTGAAAATAACAAGGTCAGCAAGTGTCAACTCATGGGTGCAAATGCCAAATACCCATCCCCCAGGCATTTTCAAAATTTCAAATGTAAAATAAATAAATAACATTATTAGGTAATTTGGTTATATCAACTAAGTTGAAAATGTAAACCTGACATTTTGAGTATTAGCCCTTCGTCAGAGCGAAATTGTGGGTTGTGTGTGGGTTTATATGGAGAAAGTGGAGCTACGCTATTGGTAGGAACATAGCGATGAGAAAACATGAATAAATTAGTAGAATGAAAAGCGTTCCTTGATACCAACGGGATTAAGAGTGCCGATTTGAAAGATAAACTTTCAAGAGTTTTGCGGCTCTTTAAGATACCTAAATGTAAAGACCGCAGATTCCCATATGTTTGCTCAGAATGATTAGGTAAATTAAAATGTCTAGTGTTCTGGGGATCAGTCACCAAGTCATCGTCCTGTTTCGCTGATGTATATCTTTTTGCAATAAGTGCAAGTTATGCAATAGATGATGTTGGCGGAGGTGCATGTGAAGTGATCAGTGATCTTAATGGATCGCTTGGTCAACGATGACTTAGTGAAACATCAGCTTTTTAACTCGTTACAGTGGCCAATTTACATTTTCAACTTAGTTCACATAACCAAATTACCTTGTTACCCCCACCAACGCAGCACCACAGTTTCTTTAGACACTTTCACTCTTTATATTATTATTAGCTTTGGTTCTCAAGAATTTGCAAATTGAATAAAGGTTAGTTATAGGTTTAATTTTTGTTATTGAATTGTTTTATGTAGTTCAAGTTGAACTTAATACTAGAAGAAAAAGACCAATAATCAATCTTTAATGTATCTTCTATTTTTGATCCTGAGTTTACATGTACTGGTAATAAAGTAGCTGCAGATTTGCAAGTTGTAAGCAAGTGGATCCTGAGATACTTTGGCAATGATTGTTACGACAAATTTATGCTCTGAATAACAAGAAAGATGCTTGAAAACGGACGTCAATTTGTTAAATTCTGAAAAGACTTCTGAGTGGCTTACCACCAGTGGTAAGACAAATACTATATTTAAATGATTTATGGCTCTCCGAAAAGCATACAAAACAGTGATATGATAAATAGTATTTAATATTACCAAGAAATTGAACTCCTTCTTGTCTTTTGTCATCAGCACTGTCCATCTCTGTCTTCCTCAGCAAGTCATACCTTTCCCGTTCACATCTCTTGAAGTCTGCTAGTGCATTCACAGCTTCATCTGAAAGTTCAAATTTATCTGCCACACCACGACAAGCCTCCAGAAGTACAAGAAAACAGGATCCCAGCAATTCTTTCACAGCATTGAGAGATGTTGAATTCTTTGCGGCATAGTCAATGGCAGTCAAAAGTTGCTCTGTTAATTTTTTAAAAAAGAGACATGACAATTAATGCATTGACTGCTACCTCCTTCTCAGTATTTTAACACCAAAATAATTAAATCTGCCACCAATTACCAATCCCATGCTTTCCAGACAGTGATTATGCAATTTGCTTCTGATCCAATGTGTGGAATGAACGAATGTATATGTGTTTTCATGAGGCCCCTACCCTGTTTAAGCTTACATGTATCTGTTTTAATTATAAAATTAATTTCTCTCAATCTCTTTTTGAACTGTATTTATAAAGCTTGTAGTTATATACTCATTCAATTATACTGTAGACTATGAGTAGTCCCTGTTTTGCTTAGTCCATCAAGTGAGACTGTAAATAAATCACAAGGAAAAATGGCTGCGTGAAACCCTGGGGCTGAGGATGGGGGGAGACATGCCTGACCGGAGGGACCCTGTAAAATGTGAATGCCTTGAGTGGATGGCAATGTGAATGCCTTGAGTGGATGGCGTATAATTATAATAATAATAATAAATAATAATAATAATAATAATAATAATAAATGATAATAATAAAAAATAATAATAATAAATAATAATAATAAATAATAATAATAATAATAATAATAAAATTGTAAAATAAAATACAAAATAAATAAATAAAAATCATTTTTATAATTTATAAATAATAAGACAATAATTTAAAAAGAGAGTTTGCTAGACATATACCGGTATTAATTCTTAGACTTTGCTATAGCAAACTTTTAGAGGTCATAGGTCTGCATGGTTTCATTGTTGTCCAATATCACTTCACAGAGAACAAGAAATGCTGTGGGAACATATTAACTTTTTTGGGTTCTCCCAAACTTTCGTGAGTGTTTCTGTAACTCAATAGAAACACAAGTTATAGAAACACGGCTTAAACCAATTAGTGCGCATATTTGCTTTCAAGATTAGTTTTCAAGTCTCTAAGTATCGGCTTTCAAGGGACAAAGTTTGAAACATCCCTTGAACATGCATGTATGGGAAGATCTGATTTAGGCTTGATTTACTCAAAGGCAGACAAAAGAAACAGTAGCCTGCTGACAGATCAAGAAATTTTAACCTGGAAATTCACTGCCTGGGCAATGAATACTACAACATAAAAGCACAAAAAGTTTGCTAAGTTCATTCCAAATTATATACATGTACATATGACACAACCATCAACTTCATTGTTCTCAGCTTGGGTGGTCAGGTGAATTTTAAATTCTCCATCTCCACTGAATTTAACTCATAGTTATGGACATCACCGGAAAAAAATAAGAATTAGACGTGTCTCTTGGAAGATGTTGCAGCTAGCTGACAAGTTGATGAAGCTGAAAATTCCTGAAGTGTAATGTTACCATTCATGTGTGAATCATGTTAAAATTTTGAATTATATATTAGGGAATATATAACTTACATTGTTGGTAATTATTAATGGACTACATTTTTCCCTGACTGTGAAATAAAAGCTGAAAACTTACCATTGACCTCCTTTCCAGTGACATGAAAAGGTCCAAACTCTGGATTCTGAAGAATTTCTGCAAGTGTTGCCATGTGTCCCTTGATTTGTTCATCTGGTGAATAATATATACTAGTTATGGAACATGTTTGAGTGGCATACCATGGAATATCCCATGGATTACTAGCAAGTGACAGGTGCAATATTCCTTGGTATATCACAACAAAGTGTAACATAACTATTTTATTCCATGCCATATAGAAAATACAGTGGCCAATCCAATTAATGTGACATGGTGACATGTGTGCAGCCCATGATGAGGAGCTTGAAAGTAATATCGTCAAAATTAATATACATGTACATGTATAATGGTTTTCCTGTATAACTGTGACTGGCTGTATGGCATGACATAAAAGGTCATATTATCCATAATTATAAGTAAGGGTGAGTAATGGTGGGTCAACTTTTTAACTTCACACAAAATACCCCATATTACTAATAGTACTCTAATGAAAGATTACAGTATTTTTTATGGGTCACACATCCAAGTAATTGTTGATAAAAAATGTTGATTTAAGCTATAGAGAGAGGTTGAAAGTCAGCTGGTGAAATCATTTGCTGTATTGACCAAGCAATAGTGCAAGGTCAATACTGCAAGGCTAAGGTTTGAGATTTTCCCGTAAAGACCAAATGTTTGATGTTATTATTAAGTACAGTTGAACCCCTATTAAGCAGCCACCTATTAAATGGTCACCTATATTAGGCAGCCAGCAATCAAAGTCCCACAGTCTACTTCCCCGAGGGTGGCTGTTTAATTGGGATTTGACTGTAGTCATGGCCTATGGCCTGTGAAAACAAAAGCAAACCAAACTGAAAAAGTCATCTGGTTATGAACGCACCGACAGTCTGTTCTTTCATCATTTCCAGCCGCACAAATCAGATGAACAAACACATAAGTCAAAAACTTCTTCATTTTCTTTGTTTAAGGACAACATTTTATAATGTTGGATTGATGTCACGTCACTGACTGTTTTCTTTGTTGTATGTGTTTTTACATTTTTGCAATTTCTTCTTGGCTGTTTCCTTTGTCCTGTCCGGCACCACCTCATTCGTAATCAACACTGAATTCTCAGATCACTGTTCACCTAAAATTGTAGCTTGTCAAGGCAATAGAATTCACTCTTTGAGTTTTCAATTATGACATTTTCCAAAAAAAGCAATAGTTCTTAATTTCTTTTTGATTTGTTTTTGCAGGCCCGGGAATTACTGGAGAATAATGCCCTAGTATTAGCCAATCAGAGCATGTGTTATATCAGCTACAAAGACAAGTCATATAATAATAATTATAATGATTTAGCTTTTTGTTCCCTATCAGTGATTGCTGTGAGAACACATGGCCCTGTACTATGCATTTTCATCTTTTCATCAACACATTTGTTTATATCATGATTGCGTCCATATGATTCACCCATATGATGCCCATATTTATTTATTGTACCACAATTTTGTAATAATAGTGAAACACAGCATTCAAATTCTGCTGTCTGTTTCTTAGCTGTCTAAAACTATCAAACAAGGCTTTAATCATTCAAAAATTCATTCTACTATTTTCAATGTCTAATCTTTTTGGCAGTTAAGTACAGCCAAACCTGTGTAATAATTAGCTTAAATGTAACAGATCAAGAAATAAATAGGTCTTCAAGTTTTGAGGTTTTAAGGTCTTACATCTAGGTTTTAGGGTCTAAGTAACATCTAATTAGTTTTATGATGAAATATGACAACCCTCCCTAGATCTTGAGCAGTTACCCAGCATAAATGTATAAATTAATGCCCTTCATGGTGTACAGTGTAACAGAGAGGGTTAACTGCAATTGGACAATCATTATTTTTGAGTGAACATTAATTGATAGTTTTAGTCATTCCCCTAAACATATAAGAACACCAGATAAAATTTCTGGAATCTTTATTATTTCATGACCATTCAATACAAGATGAACCCGCAAAAGATCATAACCGCCAAACCACAACATAGATAAATCACAGCTTGACACAAAACAACAAGCAGGCTTTTTCTTCCACAACATATCAAAATCTTCAATTTTACCCTTTTTTAATAATTCTTTTTCTATTTCTGGTAATGTGTATAGTAAAGAATAAATAGGAACAATATGTACATTATGGAAAAGCATGTTGAATCAAGCAGGCAGGTCTGACAGTATCAGACAGCATGTATGAAAGCAGAAATTCAATGTTGTATTCTCTCATCTTAGTTTCTGTGAAGATTTGTCATGATTTAGAAGTCATGGAGGAAAAAGCCAACTTGTTGTTTCGTGTCAAGTTGTGACTAATTCATATTGCAGTTTGGCAGTTATCTTTTGCAGTTTCATCTTGCATCTGATTGGTCGTGAAACAAAGGTGTTCACAGGTTTACAAGAATGACTGTAAATTAATTTACCAATCATTGGCCGTGACTGAACTTTATTCCTGCTAGCATCCAGACCTTCTTGATTGCTGTAGTACAAGTGTCCCTTGGTTTTTTTAGGGAGTGCTTGTGCCTGCATCAGTAACATTAAACACAAGATTGAGTCATTCATACAACTATTACATATAGCCATAAAACTGGTATCCATGTACAATTGTTAGTAAATGATGTCAGTTCGTTCTTTAGGTCAGAATGATTTCAACCTACAATGGGTGACAAAAGTAGCTGGATCATGTGTACTATTGACACCCGCGATCGAGTGTCGATCGATACTGGCGATCGACACCTCGATCGACCAGGGATCGACACTCGATCGACCCTCGATTGGCACACGGTCGACATCTCCGTCCACAGACTTTCAATTTTCGTTGACACTCTATCGAGTGGCGATCGATACTAGCGATAACCACACATTGGATGTCGGTCAACGTGTCGATCGCTACCTTACGGTCGGCTGTCGGTAGAATGTCGGTCGTCTGTCAGTGATGTATCGGTAGTTTGTCAGTGATGTATTCTTCGCAGTATCCCTCCTCCCCGGTGGATACTCCCTTATATGAGCTATATAGGTATGTGCGGCCCCAAAGGGTATGGTTTTTCAGCCCTTTTGGTCATAAATTGGGTATCGATTTTAGCCATTTTGCCGCCATTTTGGTCATAAATAGGGTATTGATTTTTGCACT
>Ga0126337_10001701_pt1 | contig 13528 bp, 9 predicted proteins | sample DipCmetagenome_FD_92527 | JGI IMG/M metagenome (GOLD analysis project Ga0126337, IMG submission 92527) | Coral microbial communities from La Bocana,Puerto Morelos, Mexico - Diploria C A metagenome | ecosystem: Host-associated > Invertebrates > Cnidaria > Coral | place: La Bocana,Puerto Morelos... | reverse complement strand
GTCTGCAGTCTGCAGTCTGCAGTCTGCAGTCTGCAAATGTCATACACCGACCAAAATCTACCCAGACTGTGCAGTGTAAAAGTCGTTTTACTAGTGACTAGCGACTGGAATTTGCCAAGAAATGAGCCGCAGAAAATGAAACATCTGGTTGGGTATTGCAGTTTGGGCCGACTAATCGAACAAACAGGGAGTAAACATCGCGGGTTGTTGTAGGAAGGTTACACACGAAATATGATGAATTGAAAATTAACGAACGGAAAGATCTTGTTGAAAATGTTTCAATTCTTTGCCATTTAAGCATAAGTGTGAGAGGCTCCGCGAGTTTCTGTTTGAAACCCTGTTTCATTGTTATCGAAGAAACGTTAGTTACAATTACATTTCATGCGTTAGTGAACATTGCCTTGTGACGTAAACGAAACCTCAAAGATCTTTAATATCTGATGTCAAGCAAAAGTGCGAGCTGCTAAAGACTAAGAAAGAGTGTTTGTTAAAAATGGGCCAGTGCTCGAACTAGTTCACTAATTTGGCAATGCTTGTTGCTTTTAAATTTAGTGTTTGTGGCGAACATTGAGGGGTCACGTATTTCGAATACAAGTTAGAAGTGGCTTTTTTTGTTTTGCAAATACACGCAAATGCGTGTATGAATAACAAAGGTTTCTTAGCTGATTAAAATACACGCAGATGAGTGAAATTACACGCGAATGCATGTAACTACCAGAACAGTCAATTTTACACGCGTCACGTGCAATTACACGCAGCTTCCACGCAGCTCCCACGCACTGCCCACGCACTGTCCACAAATACTACATGCACACTACACACATTTTACGTACGTGTAGGTGCTGCAATCCCTTTGACCAGTTACTGTACATATTTTTCAAAGTTGTTGTAAACTTTATTATAACCAAGAAGCCTCTTCAATTCCAAGAGTTTTATTTTTATAAAATGTTACAATTCCTTTCCTTTCATTGTTACATGCTGCATCTGAATAAAAGTGATTCTCTTTTTCATCAGTCCTTCAATGTTCAGTCCTTTATCCTTTATTGAGTTGCAATTTGAAAATTGAATCAACTATAATAATTGTAACTGTTAATGAAAACAAGAAGTCAGAATTATTTTACTTGTACATTGCACAAAGTTACGTTCAGCGAGCCGTATCAAAATAATTATGTGGCGCAAAGTAGTCTAGCCAGGTCTCACCACTTTGGCTTCTGAAGAAAGTATTTTCCATAAATACCTGTAAACCGTTCATTTAATCTGGTTTCCTGTCGCAAAAAGCATGAAATTAAACCTACATGTATGGTCTCACAGAAGCTTTGAAGTGAGTAAAATTCGAACAGATTTGTGTTGGTATAAAACTTATTTATTGCCAATTCTCTTTTGTGATCGCATGTGCGAAACATTGTCTGCCATTCATCATGCAATGTTTGATCCAATTACAAAGAACGTGTTTTTTTTTAATCACTGACACTAAGAATATACAACAAAACTTTTAATAGAAGAGTTATCTTTTATTAGCGAGAGGCGAGAAAAACGTGCAGTTTGTTTACACAAGGAATAAAAGTGACGTGTAACATGTGTCACTGATTTACCGAAAAAAATGGAATAAATAAATGTATCCCTGTGCAAAAGCCTTGTTAACAATAACTCACCCATGCCTGCAATTTCCTTTCTTTGCTGTTTGAACCCAAACTGAGTTAAAAGCGGCTGTGATTTCTGTCTTTTCATCTGTGGCTGGGACATTCGTTTTGGAGAAAGTGGCAAGTACAAAGCTTCTTACAGATTTACCACGGGAAAACACAAATGGTTTCCACTCGTCATCGAATGCTGTTGAAGGGCCACTGAGTTAAAAGTTACAATTGTTGTGCTGGAGAGTGGTCAATGGCCAAAAACCAAATATTTTATCTTTAACTTTGCCCAGTAGGAATTGTCATTTAACTCGAGCTGAATTTTGAGTCCTTAATCCACAACATCAACTCCTACTATGAAATACCAAAAGTACCCAGCACAAACGATCAAAGTAGCCGGTGACTTGCGTCGGGCGCCGGCTACTTTTGAAAACCCTGCATGTCCCGCAACTGCCATATATGAAGCTTTGTCCCATTTTCTTTACTTTGATACATGTATAAAAATTATTGTTGTTGGCAACTGCATCAAGGGAAAGGTAAGTTACAAGGAATTTTATTGGATCTTTTGGACACTGGAATTTTAGAGGCTCTATCTTATCTTTGCTCGAAGCAACAATCCACAAGGCTTTTGTTTTCTTCTTATTTAATTGCAAACCAGAAAAAAGCCCGGGCCTAAGAAAGCAAACAAAAATTTGGATGGCTGCAGATCGAGCGGATCTGCAGATTTCAATTCCTACGAATTTGAGACTGTTTTGTAACAAGCGACACCCAGGGGCTTTACATGTATGGTAAATTTTTATTGGTCGGCGGCATGGGCTGCATTCACAACCGCATTGACAAGGTGTGAAAACTAATAAAATCTTTTCAGCCCGAAAACTTGGGGTTTATTTTTCTACAAATAACCTCTCTTCAAATGAATTAATAGGATATGTAGATATGTTGGAGTTTTACGAAATTTGGCTGAAATGATTGCGAGATATTGGTGCACAAGAGTGTGTCGGGCTTTAAAAATATTCAAAATATTTTTCCTCTTTGCATGACTCAAAACGAAAAATTTCCCATTGGCTAACTTTAGAGCCTATTTTCTCAGAAACCAATAGAAAGATCCAAAATGCCCGACACACTTTGATAGCCTATCAAGTGCTAATCTATATAGTGCAGTTTGTTTTGATGTAAGAGATAATGTGGATGCGGGTAATTCAGTGAAGCGAACATTGATAGCTTCAAGTTTGAAGGCTCGCACGAGCTAACTAAAGCGATAAATTTCCAATATTTTTATATATTTGGATTCATTTCACAACCTTTCCATAGATATATAGTTATCCATGGTTCCACAGGAAATGACGTGCATACGAAACATTTTGCGAATGGCACACAAAAAGGTTATCAGTTACCTTAATTTGTTTGTATAGGTAATCATATGTATGCGAGTGCAACTAAGGATTTACACTATGAATGATATTGGAAATAATTCTTTTAAACTTGTACAAGCATTTAGGTGAGTGAACTTTTAAATATCAGGAGTAGTATGAATCCTCAATCATTGCTTGAGCCTTCACACAATTACTCACAAATTAACAAATACAACAGATTGGCTCTTGGTCAATCACAATGAAGTAATTTTCATAGTTCTAGAGTTATAGCTATCGGAACAGAACCAAATGCATGAATAGAAATAGAAAACCATGGAATTCTTTCAAGAACAACATGGCTACAGCTGTAGCAGCATTAATCAAGGGCACATGCACCCTATGAGGACAACAACAAGGAGAAACAATGTCACACAGCATGGAGGCCATTCTCCAGATTATACCGAGTCATGCAACCATGGTTTACTGTGTACATCGTTGATAATGTACATCCATGTTATAGTCAACCGAACCTGTATCTTCTGACCAGTATCATGTGACTGTATCACAGGCTCAATTAAGCACTCAAGAAGGTCCTGTGTTTTTCAAGTTGACCACTGTCCTAGTGCTGGTATAGCGATTGGTTCATTGTTTCAAGCTCATTTATTCAATACATATCAGGCAGTACAGAGGAGTGTGTAACTAAATCTATTGAATCACGTGCATATTGTATATACTATTGCACATTGTGCATATTGGGCTCAAGCCAGGTTAACTAGTTGAAATTGGGGCGGGGTTGCTCAGAAGCTGGTCAAAACAAACCCAAGATGAAAAGGTAATTATTTATAGTTTTTTCCCTGTTTTGTGTAGTTTGAGATAATTCAAACTCAAAAGAGAAGGCCAAACAATATAAACAGAAAATCTCATCGCAAAGATTTAAAACTCAAATTCTCGGTTACCCTGGGTTAGCTTAATCGGGCTTGAAACAATCCAGTAGTTGCCACTTTTAGGCCTGGCTAAATTAATAAGCCACATTACCTTGCTCTCTGTCGGAGACATTCTCCAAACAAAAACTGCCGAGATCAACCACAGTGTTACTTGCGTCTACACCTCGATGCAGAGCATCCGATGATAGGTGAGAGTGAAGCTGCGAGAGAGAACTCGTCAATGGGTCCGACATTTTACAGGCAGTATACTGTGCTACTGGCAGCTACAACCACATTTTGCCCTTGAAAGACGACTCCAAGAATCGCCGCCAAATTTGCCACCACAGCTGCCATGTGACCTACATGTCCTGTTATTCTGGACCCCAGAGCTTCCGGCCGCCTCGGTCGGAACTCCGACATATGGCCAGGTTACTCAGTGTCCTTATGCATGTGAGTCGACGACGATAGGCAGTAGGATTGAGACACATTTACAATGCCTGAAATTGAAACATTGGAAGACGAGGTAGTAGTTTTTCAAAACTTTTTTAGCTTTTTATTTAGTTTTTCTCATATTTTGTCTCTGTTTGTCTCCGGAGCTAACGGTAGTTCCCATGCATTGTATCAGTACGAGTCTACACGTTTTTAGATGTTGATAAGCTTATTATATTAGGTCGATGAGTTTCAGTACTTTGTATAGTGCGGTCGTCCTGGTGAGGGTGGTTCTGAATAGAGCTGGATGTTATAAGTCTTGTCCGTTGTATCGTGATGGTAGTGATGAAAGTTTGTCATAAGTCATTGGTCGGCTTCCTCTAGAGACGTTTATTCTAAGTTACATGTACAGTACCGCCTTAAGTATTTACCCTTTAGGACGCGGTAAAACCTCATCTTTGCGGAAGTGTTTTGTCGCGAATTCACCGCGGTGGGACGAATTCCTCAACCTCGTCTTGGACGGACGTGACCGAACACCGCGGCAAACAAACAAACAAACAATAGACACTAATTTCTTTTGTTAAAAGGTGTTTCCTAATTGATTGCTCTTACCCTTGAAATTTCCGTGCTCATCACCTGTTTAAGGTTCATGCAAAACTTTCGAGGATTTCTATTACATTCAGCACAACGAGATAACGAGGTCCCTTACGTTGAAAAACATCGCTCTATAAGTAGAATATCGCCTGCACTTAAGATTCCGTATCATAAAGAAGTTCCAGAGTGTATTTAAGAGCATTGGAAAAACATATCCTAATTCTGGCGACAGGTAAAATTAGCAATGCGTCGAGCGAATGTGTGATCACGATAACGGGAAAACAGAAGCTAGTACAGTTTTGTTTGTTTATTAATTAAAAGCACGTCAATGTTTTCATCAATAGAACTTCAGAAAGCAATTGTCCTAGCTAAAAATGTGCAGTCAAGTGACATTAAATACATGTAACTTTGAGAACTGTCTAAACTAAGTGAAAGCGATGTGAAAGCGAAATTAATCGAGCTACTGAACAATTCCTGAGCAGTTTAAACAATTTTTATGTTTGATTTATAAATAGAGAGCAATCTCAGCTGTGCGTATTCTGACATTCGACATATTCTCGAGATCGATGGAACTTCAGATGTAAACAACTCAGTGTGAACCACCACGAATGCACGTGACTACAAAAATGTGATCACTTTTTTCGGGCTCTGAGCACGGACTTTAAAGAAAACTATTTGTTTGGAAGAAACACTTATTCTTAGAAGTCGGTCTTTGTAAACTTTCACATCAAAGGTGAAAGTAATCAAAGTAAACAGGCCGACATGAAACTTCGCAACAGCAAACTCAAAGCAAACAGGCCGACGTGAAGGTTCGCAACAGCAAACTATTTACATATTGATAGCATCATGTGTTTAAATAAACAGATAGATAAACAAAAACAAAGGATATTTCGTCGGTCCCTTTGCCATTAATATTCACAACATGAAAAATATAACATGTAGAGATATCCTGTGAAATTAACAATGCTACAGCGGGGTCTTTTCGTAGTATGACGGAAACATGATTTCTCACCGGAGCATTGTAATTTAATGAATAGAAACAAAAGATATATTAGCCTATTCAACTCTACCGTGGCTTACTGTTTACCACGGTATTCTGTGCCGCAAGAAACCTAGGTAAAACCACAGTAAAATTTCAGCATGCTGCATCATTGCCGAGGCGAGAACGCGGTGTTAATCTGCGAATCGTCCACGGCAAAACCTCTGTAATACTTTAAGGCGGTACTGTAGAGTAATAGCAGGTGTTGGGTTCCTGTTTGTTGCATCAGCTTTGGTAGGTTTGTAAATGTTTCATCCAATAAAGTCAGGGTTGCAGTTGTTCTTGTGAAAAACAGATTCAAGGTATTTGTTTTGTTACATCAACTGTCTCGTGTGTCACAAACTACATTTTTGTAGTTGCACTCATCTTGTCAAAGGCTTTGTAGTCATGGCTTTGTGTGAAGTTGAGTTGAACCTGGTGATTTGTCAAGTAATCTGTTAGTATGCTTTGGTTTTCTCCACATTTTCATTCATAGTTCATTGTTGTCGTTGCTTACCAAACAGTCTAGAAAAGGAAGTTTTCCATTTTCTTTAACTTCTTTGATAACCTGGATGCCGAATGTCAAGGTAGTCAGTCTACCAATCCCTTTTAATAAACCAGAGTTGTAACATCATGGAATGACAAACACTATTCACTTGATTCTGAAGACGACTTTTGCTCAGGTTGTCAATCACCTACAACAGTTGTTTTCAGAACTACCCTCACACGGATGATCACTGATATTTCGAACTGATACTCCTGGGTTCAAACCATTCACTAAGTTGCAGGTTTATCTTATTCTCCTAGAGAGACATTAGTTTGGTTTACCAGTACCTATATGCTCAGGTTCATAACTGCCTTTTGTTGACTTGGGCCATTCCCCCCTCCCCTATTCAGGCCTTCTAATAGGGTGCGATAAAAATTGCAAATTTTCAGGGCAGATTATGCGATAAATAATGTAAATTGTGCGATTTTTTCCTGAGCAATTTTAAGCCTGCTTTATACGGTTTTAGGATAAGAAAAACACTTTTTTGCTGCCCTAAAGACATTTTGAACACAAGGGAACAGTGCATCAGTGCGCCACATTAAAAATTGAAAGGACATAGTAACATGCCCAGTTGACTGTACAAGTTGACTACAGGAAATTTTGTCACGAACAAAACTTTATGCACCTATTCACCACATTTCAAAAATCTCACTGGTTGAAGTTTGCAAGGTGCATGTGTAACGCTGAGTCAAGGGGCTTTTCAACCACAGACTTCTGAAGATGGTCAATCACAATATCACACAACTAGCAAAACAATTAACAGTCCGTCGTCCACGTGGAACGTACCTGTTGCGAACTTTCTTGTTCGATCGTGAGCTGTCAGATTAGGCGGGAAGGTTGGAACTTGGCTTCTTGGCTGAAGAAACAGAGGGCGTTTTCACTAAGGTTTTTTGCTAGCACTTTCAGTAAGTTTTAATTGGTTTTCAACAAAAGACACTACATTTTGCCAAAAAGCTTCCAACTTCGCTTATTTTTCTTCCAACAAATATCAGCCATTCAGATTGGCTTATCTGAACAAAGGGCATCTTTATGTTTCACCAATAGGCGACTCTTTAAGAATGAGACTCGTACCAGGTCCCCAACATGCAAAATAATGCCTTGAACTTCAAATGTTTACGAAATCGAAGGTGGCAAAGGTTTTTTAGCCTTTTGCCGAAGTAAATCATCTTAAAAATGGCGTATTTATACAGGAATTCGTAAGAAAATTGTTGATTTATGGTTTTTTTTATGAATATTGTGCGTTCTTTTGTGAATTATGCAATTTTTTGTGAATTGTGCGATCGGATGCGATTTGAGGTCGATTGTGCAAATCACCCCAAAATCGACAATTTTGCCAATTTTTTGTTATTGATATCCCCAAGTACATCTCATTGAGTCCTTTTAATTGCAAAAAGGTCTGCTAAAAAAGGTTCCTCCTAGACAAAGTTATAAAGAGAAAACAATTTTATGAATAAATTATCTCTAATTGGAAGCTCTCAACAATTTGTCATGATGAATTAAATTGCCATTAAAAATCACATGATAGAATTGCTTTGCATGCCCCGATTAGTCTTTCGACCGTGATCACTTTGTTTGTAGTCGAGATGTCTTCAAAAAAGAAACACAAAAGATCGTGTCCTTTTTCAAGTACGAAGAAGGCACCGAAACGGAAAACCTCAAAGGTTTTTCATAAGGAATGGGCCAAAGCGCTGGCCGCTAGCGATAAAGGCTCATACTTTGAGCAAGATAAATTGTTAGAACTGGACGGTCTCAATGAAGAACAAGACGAAGCCTGAAGAAACTTGATGGAAAGTATAGCGACGGTTTGCAAGAGACAGAATCACAAGAGTAATTATAGAAGATTCACCGTAGTTTTTCATTTGTCCTCATTTGTGGAAGATTCAGCGCTTTTTAGATCCCTTAGTTTTGGCTTTGGGCATTGTGAAGTTATTGTATCCAGTGCGTCCAAAACAACAAGTGTAGCGGCGGAATGAAGAGCTTTGTTGGTATTTCCCGCCCGAAACAGCATTTGAGGCCGCTTTGCGGGATGATTCGTAAATGCGAGGTCTATTGTCTAAGTAAGAGGAGCCCTCACTTTATCGATCAACAGGTAATTACTTTTCACATGTTTTGAGATCTAACCTCCCTACAACGCCCTAAAGTATATTTTGCTTTATTTCTCAAAACTAGAATTTCAACAAAAGAGGCACACGTTTCCAGTTTGTTTACAGCGAGTTTTCATCCTTTTTTGCTGAAATTTGGTGACAATGTTGACCGATAATGTGGTCAAAAAAGCGTGTCGGGGAATGTTTATTTTTGGCCTCCTTCGAAAATTATGAGTATTTAAGCAAAGGTAATGCGTGTTTTATAAAAACTTAAAGTTTTATAGCGTATTAAAAACAAACCAGACAAGTAATCAAAATTCCCCAACACAGTTTTTTAGACCAAGGTGTGAAGAAAACGTAGCGATGTCGCTTGCTTTCTCCCGTTAAATTCGGAAACAAACTGAATTTGTGAAACTACTTACTTTTGGGAAATAATTGCTATTTTAGGAAAGGGTTTTATTTCTTGCCTTATATCAATTAATAATTGGAATCTGCAATTATTAAGCTTTCAAAAAATATATACTTTATTGGGGGTTTTATGGAACGTGTGACCGTGAAGCAGCGACTACGCGAGGTTGTCATTTGGGGTACGTTGATACCTTAAGGTACTTTGCATTTTACTCCCTCGGAAAAGTGAACTTCTACCCCCCAAGAAAGGAAGATCAAAGTGCTAACACACTTGCCCCCTCAGAGTTTATAGAAAGCACAAACACAATTACCTCCTCAGAAACAGCCTTTAAAGACCCCATTTCCCCTCAGATATCACAGTACCTCCAGAACTTATTACAGTACCAGTACCTCCAGAGAGAACAAAGAAAAATGGGAGTATTTGAGCAGGCCAATGAGAAAGAGACTGGGAGTATATAGCTGCCTGCCTAGGGTGGAATTTAAAAAGCCTTGGTGTATCTTTGGCTTGTAAGGCTTGCAGAATGCACCCTGGCCAGCATATTTAAAGATGAGATCATTACATGTCTAGAGCCTTTTACTGCAGTATTGGTGATAACATCCTAGGTAAATGTTTTTTTGTGTTAACATGAACTGATACTAAGGTGAATGCCACCAAAAACAGTACAAAGTCAACCAACGTAAATCTCATGTGATAAGGCCTAGCATACATACATGTAACTAAGGTCAACATGCCTCAAATATTAGTTCACAGATCTTAAAGTCACTGTGAAAACAAGTTTCCTTGAATAACCTTTGTTTCTAAGCACAGACAGAATTTTTTTTGTTTAATTTTTTTATGATTTTGTAGGAAAACGAATAACATAAAGTAATTAATTAATTCAGACAACAGACATTACCTACAGTTAATACAAACAGGATAAAAAGCAAAACAAAAAACAAAAAGAAAAAGAAAAAACAAAAAGTTACAAAGTAAACAAAAGGCAAACAAACAAACAACTAATAGCGCGGGGGAGGGGGAGGAGGAACGATTTCTAATCTTAATTTAATACCATTAAAAATAACTTCTATAAGGTTTATAAGGAGCATTGTCACGTTATAAGTACTTTTTCGGTGTTAATTTACAAAAGACAACTTTGTATTTATAGTTAATTTTAGCAATAAATTGGGATAATACAAGAGAGCTGTTGTTAAGTAAGTAGTGACCCCCCCCCCTCTGCAGTAGTCCGGTAAACCATCGATATTTAATATTTCATTGTCCTACTACAGGAAATACCAGCTCTATTTTTAAACAGTTTTGGTTCCCTGAAAGTAATGAACCCTCCCATAAAGTAAAGACCCCTGAAAGTACATGTAGCGATACAGAAAGTAACAAGGGTTGTTACTATAACTCTACGATAACAATAATAAATTGAGAACTTTCATAACTGGCCACTAACAAGAGGCAGCTACTTAGTAGGGGGCCACTTTATAAAGTTTCAAATGTATCTCTAAAAAACAGCAGATGGATCATAGCGATCTTCAAACACAGTCTAACTCCATTCAACAAGACCGTATGATTATAACTTGAGAAATAAAGAAATCCATGATCTTTATGTAAATGACAGTCTAATAAATATCAATTCTGTTCTCCAGAATCTTGATGAGATTGACGAGACTTTAACTGAAAGACTTGTTGGTCTGACAGAGATGTTTCCAGAGTCTGTGCAGAAAGGCACAAGTACTGCTGTAAAGGGGATGGTTAGCGGTGCTAAGTGGCTTTACAGCGTTACTGGGAAAACAATATGGATTTTGAGTACTTCATTTGTAATACTTGCTTTGCCAGTCATCTTTGAAGTGGAAAGAGTCCAAACAGAGGAGGCACAACTTCAACAGCAGAGACAAGTGAGTTGTACATAGTGGAATGTAGCTACAGGAATCTATGCAGACCTGGACCATCATACTTACATGTACATGTATTATTGTCTTAATTTTGTGAAATTTTCAGCCAGTGACAAGCTTTTCCTAGACTGGTAAAATCGGCCAAGAGCTGGCTCATTCCTGGTGAAAGTCATTTACAATGTACATGTATATCCTCTTAAGGATTTTCTTAAAGACCTGACGAAGATCTCTTTGGAGCTGCTCTTTTTGAAGTCCAGATTCAGTAATTTCAATTGATAAATTCTTCTTGCCACACTGAGCTGGAAGGCCTTTTTTGGGCATTATCAATTGACAAATGACATCATCACACCAACATTGAAATGTTATTCCGGCATTTATGAAAGTGTTATTTGCGCGAGGTGTACAGCTGTAGTACCTTCCTCAAAGTTTGACTGGCAAACCTCTTTGTATTCACAATTTCAAAGGGTATTGGGAGCATTCTTATTATAATATGTAACCCATATTAGAAGAGAAAACATTTTTTGACAAAACTCTTTCAAGACAGTATCTGAGGGTATATAAATTGTGAAAAACAATTTGTTTTTTGACAGATTCTTCTTGGCCCTGGAAGCACAAGTGCTGGAATGGGACTGCCTCCAGGATACCCTGCTTCCCCATCACAACGAAATTAGAGCACTTATTATCTTGTAACATCCCTAAACCATTGTTATTAAATATTACCAAACATGGCAAAACACTGTTGTACTTAACGACACTTGACATGAAGTGTGACGGATGTGATACATAGAGTTACCCTAATCATACAATTTCTCTCCAGCTCATAGCCCTGAGTTCTAGTTAGTTCTAAGGTATGTCTTCTTCTTAAACTCTTAAGTTCCCATTGGAACATAGGTTGGCTATGTGCTAAAAGTAAGTTACATGTATGTGCATAAAATTAAATTTCCAGTCATTTAGCCCATACATGCATTTAAATACAAAAGAGAGACCGTGTTGCTGTCACCCTTCTGACTAAGCTAGCCACTAGTCTCCTAATGAACTTTTCTCTCTTTTAGTTACATTTTTTGTCTATTGAGTGGTTTCCAGCAGAAAACAGCAACCATTGAAATACGCATTAACTCGCTGTGATGTGCAAATCATTTAATAATCAGCGGTTTCAACCAAACTGTTGTGAATTCATAGCTGTATTCTCTCGCACAGTTTTCATTATTACAGGGTGGAACAGCGGTAAGGATTCAGACAGAAAGGTCTGGTTCAGAAGGTGTGATTCTACCTTTCCCATTAGTTAAATTAAATAATTAATTTCAATCGAAATAAAAAATACTAGTAAGGAGTGAACGGAGAAAAAATCGTCAAATCTATGCCAATTAAGACCGGGCATCCAAACGTACGTTCTGATTTTCGTTGTTTCAACTTCTTGAATTATTAATTAGTTTGAGATTGAGTTAAGATGTGCTGTTGGGATAAGGGAATCCCCTTTGAAGTAAGATTCGTATGCTTTGTATACTGTCTCTTTTCCCTCTTCTTGAGGTATATTTGTATACAGGCTTGTGACGTCCATTGAAACAAGAATGAAAGAATAGCATTCTTTAGCACTCTCGTTTTTTCTATGAAATTGATGGTCCGCCAAAGTCTTTTAAGATATGACTCCTGTTCTTTTTCTACGGGTTGAAGGAGTTTGTCTACAAATAGAGACTGCCTGTCCGTCGGACCATCACATCCAGATGTAATAGGTCTTCCAACTGAATTTGGGAATTTTTGTAAGCTTGTAGAACACTGGTGTGCGAGGCTGGTATGGGTTGGTCTTGTCGTCAATATGGTTGTTCTTGTGGAGTTCTTTTAGTCTTGCATGCCTCTACAACCATAGAACTTTCAAGGGGTTTGTAGTGTTCAAGGTTGTCTAACTGGATTTGCCCTTCGAGAATTTTATCTTTAGTGTTAAGACAACCGTTCGCGTCCCTTTGTCTGCTTTTAAAGCGTTTTCAGCGCCCTTCTGTTAGGCAGATCTTCCTTAGGTTTTGTAAGTTGTACTACCGCAAATTGAACACTTAACTTCTTCTTATCAAGAGCTAGTGATGGTTGAACCTGCGAACTCCAGTTTGAATTTGATATTAACTTATCTCTTTTGGGCAAAATCCAAATAATTAAAACTTTTGCAAATCCCAAGTTAATGTTCAGAGCATCAGTAATTCCGATATCCAATGATCTGGTTAAAGAAGCTTATTGGATCTTCTACAACTTTATTTGGAATGGAAAAGACAATGTTAAGCGCTGTGCGCTTATTAAGGCGGGCTGAAGATGCTAGATATCGAGTCTATGGTCAGTACTAGACGTGTCATTTGTTTAAAGAAGTTCTTAGAAGACTACCCAAGTACTTGGAAATCGATTTTAAACAGTATTATTTTACCTGTTGGTGGGAGTCTAGTTCTGCATTGCAACTTTGACACCGTCAAATTAAAAACTCAGCTCCCGAAATATTACAATATTATGTTTTGACCCATGGTCAGGTTTAAATAGTAGTACGCCTGTTACGTTTAATGATATTAGGGACGAGATCATTTGGAATAATAAGTTTATCTGCATGAATAAAAAGTCTGTCTATAGAAAGGATCTAGTTAACTTAGGAATCGTAAAGGTGGGCGACATTATTACGGATAACAATCTTTTCTT
>Ga0126337_10001700_pt1 | contig 13532 bp, 5 predicted proteins | sample DipCmetagenome_FD_92527 | JGI IMG/M metagenome (GOLD analysis project Ga0126337, IMG submission 92527) | Coral microbial communities from La Bocana,Puerto Morelos, Mexico - Diploria C A metagenome | ecosystem: Host-associated > Invertebrates > Cnidaria > Coral | place: La Bocana,Puerto Morelos... | reverse complement strand
TTGGATCCACCCCCCCTTTTGTCAAAACCCCGACGACCTCTGGGTGGGAGGGAAATTATAAAAGAGGTTGGGCGTGGGGAGCCACAACCCTGGACAAAAAAAAAAGGAAAAATTAACCCCCCCCCCCCCCCCCCCCCAAAGCAATGATAAGGGCATGAAGGAGCAAAAAGAGTTTGGCATCAATGAAATGGGGGGGAGTGGTCCAGATGTTCCATTTATTTTGTCCAAGATTATAGGTAATGAATAATTAATAAAAAATCTAAAATGTTCTTGTTCCTGAAAAGCCCCAGTGGGTCTAAGTTATATATAGTCAGTGTAGTTTTGATGTTACATTTACCTTTAAGAGCCAAAAGAGAGAATCAAAGCCAGCACCAAGATTGATAACCTGACAATTACAACTGGTTTGTGAAAGAAACTGATTCAGCAGAATTCGCATCCCTTTTACACGAGCATAGTAACCTGTAGGGACATATCAATTAAAATTTAGAATTTCCAGGTTTGGTATATTTTATTTAATAGTTTCAAGACTGTATGCAGGACTCAAAAGAAGTCCCATTCAGTCATGCCAGGACAATAAGATTTTCCTGCCAGGAAGGTATCTTTTCATCCTCGCCCAGGCAAGTTGTCTGCTAACTAAATTAAGAAAAAGCAAACTAAGACTTGAAGTTCTTAGTTATTCAGGTTTTCTTAAGTCCTGCATATGTTCAGAGGTTAAGTAATGACTTAAGAAGTAATTTGTAAACTAAGTAATGATAATGACATTAGGTTTAACAGGAGCAGTTGAAGGGATAGTTGGCAGCAATGCAGGAAAATTGATGACTTTATGACCCCAACCCTTAAGAGTAGAGAATTATGATCTTCATGAAGTAATGTACATGATTGTACATCAGACAACTGAAGGTGTTACTAATTCAAGGCATAAACACTTTTAAAGAGGAAGTTGTGGCACATGTACTTTACACATGTACAGCAAGGACTATATGGATGAGTATGTACTAGTCTTATTGACCCAGCTACTGAGATACAGCTGTATATGTTGTAGTTAAAAATTATATTCAGGTAAAAATTAAATTCCTTTGTCTCTTAGCCCTACTTATTCATTGATTTTGAATAATTAGGGTTAGAAGACAAAGGACATTGAGAATCCAACTAGGTTAAAATTATTTTTACCTGAATTTAATTTTTAACTACAACATCTACACTGTATGTACATAGAACGGGATCCAAAATACTATGTACAATACCCTTATTCCGTTTAAATCCCTGCTTTCTCAAATTACGTATCAGTGTTGACGCTTCTCCTCACTTTATGAATAAATTAAGCCCGATACAATAAAAGATTAGGTGGACTATAATTTATGGCCCCATTTTTGGACACAGAAAGCAGAGAACAAAGTGACGGATAAAATAAATAAAATAAAATTTTGTTTTTATCTGATCAAAGCGACAAGTAAATACTAACATGATTTGGATTAGCTGACCAATGTGACAAATAAATGAAACATATCGTTATTTTTTAAGATTACATGTAGGTGACTAAAAATTAAAGAGCATTTAAAGAACCTGGAAGTAATGCATTATCTATTGGAACGTACCCTATCAGTGCTTGCACAGTAACAGCATCTTGACAAGATCAAATGTAGTACGTGAAAACCACACAGAAATGGTTTTTCTTTTTCTTTTGTCTTGTTTTTTCTCTCATTTTTTTTTTTTTTTTATACATTTTGCTTGAATATTTTGAAACAATAAAAATCTAACCGAATTTGCCAGATACCAAATTGTTTAAATTGTCATCACTCAGTAAAGCTGATGAAAGTGATATTTCACCTTCTTAGCAATATGCTTGGCTCAGTTAATGGGTCCTTTAACAATATATAGCCGTGGCATTTTTTTTTCACCTCTATTAATTTCTGGAGTCTTTCTATCTCCTAACTTGGCAAAGTGTTGGATATAACTGTCTGACCAGTATCCCAATTGGACAGCAAATCTAGACAATATGAAATAAGCATAAACATAATTAGAACAAGATTCCACTTATAATGCCCCTATCAAATTCCAAGTGAAAATTCCAGTCAAATTCCTGAGAAGACAAAACACTTTGTTCAAATGTTTCTAATAAGAACATTATAGGGGCATGTTAGGGATTGCTTTCTGCTCCTTTTTTATTAACTTTCTAAAATAAATTTTGTGAAGAACAAACCGGAAGTTATGTTACATGTAAGAGCAAATTGGAAGTTATGTAACATGTGCGAAGTGATTGACAGTTCAAAAATAAAAGTCCCCAGATTTTGGGGAAAAGCGCTTACACCATCAGGAAAAAAATTTGTGTGGTTGTTTTGTAACTTTTACGGAACTCTCAGTGGGAACTCTGGACTTTGCTGTTGAATCCCAACCTGTGATAACCACACTTAACCACTCAAGATTCAATCTTAAGTTAAGCTTATATTATAGACTTATATCAACAGGACAGAACTCTTTTGCTTAAGGAGGAGCAAAACTCTAGAACTCTTTGAATAATAATATTAAGCCTTAAAATGCCCCAAGAATTTTAGATGTCATTTTGCAAAATGTTTTATTAGGTTAAATTTCTATATTTGTACTATTCTTGATATATTAATTTATTGTAATTATTGTACTTAATTAATTTAACTTTACATTTGTGTTTGTAATTGATATAATAATACTGTATTTCTATTGCACACTGCAGGGGACGCTAGTAAATCACAGGATTACATCAGTCCTCAAGTTCTTTCGTCATGCAATAAACAGCAATACAAGTATTTGCATTTCACATTTTTGATTTGTTCACAATTACCTGCAGCGACAACCAGTTATTTCTTACCTCTTACAACTTGTAGCGTCATCATTTGTGGAAATAACAGCCTCATCCTGTGACATTCTCTCACTGGAGCAATTCCTTGATCACAAGCACAAAACGAAACATTTCAAACAAGCCGCCATGTTTGTTGCGTTTCCAAACGCATTATGGGTGAAACGCGTTGGAGGAATGGGGCGGAGAGATTGGGTCCGTATATTTCCCAGGGACGTTTCCCTGGCTTGGGGGAGGGGCAGGAAAAGTCCCTGGGAAGCATGGTAAGAGATATTCCCTTGGTTAGCCCGGTTTGATTGGAAAATGTTGTTCTAAAGCACCTATTGAGTTGCACTGGGGTTGCAGGAGATAAGTCCAATCACTGAACTCTGCTGAACTTCCCCTTCCCTTCCCCGGAGCTAAGAAAAAAGAACGTCTAGGATAACTTGCAAAAAACGTACTCAGAAAGCCACCATACCATTCCCCCCTCCTGAGTGGAACAAGCAGCCTTGACATTTCAATGACACATATGAAACCAGAGCTGTTTTTCTTTTAATAGCAAGTGTTCAGCGTATTTACAAGATGATGTTTTGTGTTAATTATGACGCCGTCAAGTCCACCGTTATGAATCCGCCATCTTGGATTTCATTATTTGCTCGGGAAAGTAAAAATTATCAGTCATTGATGGGAGACTAATTCAGAATTACAAAGAAATATAAAAATTGACTAATGTTAGAATGAAGTTCACGCATTATGAGTAATAAATAATGACTAACTGTCCGCAAAGAAGAAATTTGACCTACAAAAAAATGTCAGGATGCATGGGGATGTCGGTTCTATTGCATCGGTCAAAGGACTGAACGGTTGACAGTCAAAATTTCTGCAAGTGATGAGTGTACATTAACTGAAAGTTTCGCGGATTTTCCAACATAGGCAAACTGACACGGTCCGGAGATAGTGTTTCATGAAAACGCAGGACAGACTGTAGACGCAGTCATCGATCAGCGTACGATTAAAAAGCTGTATCTCATTCTGAGGACAAAAATATTTGCACGTATTTCCTGCTTCAGCTTGGTGATACCATCCATTTCAAGTTTACCTGTGCGAGGAGTGAAAGGATGTGACAAATGTAAACCACTTCAGTTTCAGAATTTAATAAATAACCCGAGAGGATGCTGCATCCACCTTCCTTGTACGTCCAGGGTAACCGTATCCGTAATAATGGTGTCTAAATATTTAGAATATTTCAGTTATTTTCGGTAGTTTCAGTATCTTCAACAGTTCACACGCAGGTCGATGATTATATCTTACTTAGCTCCTAGTGGTTTGTCCTCTTACTCATCTAACCTCTTTGTATTCTTAGCGACTATATTTTGTACTTACAGTATTCCAAGCGTTTTTACAGTTTTACAGTGTCCGTGGGTCTACCCACGATGAACACCTCATAGATGACTACCCTTGTGCACTGACTCACTAGGACTAAACGCAAGACTGACTGGCTGTTTAATTCGGAATTGACAGACAAAAAGACGAAATGACTGACTGACTGAATAAATAACAACTGAGTGACTGACTGACTGACTAAACCACTTAACGTCTGACTTACTGATCTAAGGACTGACTGAAAGACCGACGAACTGCCTGACCGTCTCACAGACTGACTGATTGCCTGCCTGACTGATTGACTTTTCATTCACCTCACTAAAGCATTATCGGAGGGCACAACTGACGGCATCTCCTCCCCTATATCATCTGTCCTGCCTTCAAATTTTACCCCACTGTTATTGAGAGGGACAACCGCATTGCGCTTGCGGCAGCAAATCAACTCTCTCAGATGCTTCCGAAACTTGCTGCTCTGTAAACTGTAGACAATCGGGTTGATGCTTGAGTTGAATACAATCAAAGCAGACGCAATAGCGTGATGAACAGCCTCTAGAGTTATGGTACCAGTAAAACCCAAAAAATAGATTAACAGCTCAGGAACCCAACACAGTACATATACAAATGTCACAAATATAACCATCTTTGTAACACGTTTTCTGTAACGAAGTAGCGATCTCTGTGCAGCTTCAGAAGAATCGCTGTTCACAAACCACAGGCGATACACCACTCTGGCATACAGAACTCCCATGATGCTGATGGGGATGACTCCTGCCACCACAGACCACCCAACGGTGTACAGTTCGGCGTAGATAGCTTTAGAAAAGCTGTGCGCGCATCCCTTAATTTCTTTGATGTATGTAGTTGCCCAGAATCCAGGTATAGCCCAGATGATTGAAACTACCCAGGAAAGCATGGCGAGTTTGATTATATTTGTCTTTGTGAGTTTGATTTTCTGGCTATGGGGATGCAAAACGGCCCAGTAGCGCTCAATTGCTATAGCAACCAAAGAAAACACAGAGGCGACTGCACCAACCCATCCTGGGGTACCACCCGTTATTATCTTGCACAAGGCAGATCCTATGGTCCCCTGGGGATGAGTGAAAGTTGGAGTTGCTATAAATTGTATGCCAATAAAAATGGCGACCACTATGTCAGCACTTGCAAGATTTACCAGCAGGTAGTTGGTGGGGGTCTTCATGGATCTGTTTCTCAGCACAACTAGAATCACTAACGTGTTGCCAACAACGTTAACTATCATCATCATAGAGAACAGCACTGAAAAGCCAATGTACATTGACGACAACATGATTCTTTCTAAGTTTCAGTAGTTCCTATGGGAAAACGATATAAAAACATATGAAGGCATGATTGATCATCGCAGTTATGCGCACAACTTAAGCAGTTGTGAAATTAAAACCTGAAAAAAATTCAGGCCTGAACGGGATTCGAACCCATGACCGGCTCTGCGATACTGACGCAGTGCTCTACCAACTGAGCTATCGAATCCCGTTCAGGCCATTAGGGCATCAAAGTATTTACCGTGGTCAGTCATTTAAGTTGACAAAAACTAAAAAATATCCAATTCGGCTATATTATTTCATTACCTAAGTCTTAATTCAGTGCTAATGCATAGTTTAGGGACTAGTTCAGTGTAATTGCAAATAATTAATTGAATATATCTGTATGAATGAACAGTGCTTTCTCGATAATGAGTTTAATTAGTAGCTTACCAGCTCAGTCCTTTCAACAGAGCTCAACCTGAATATGGAAACGCGGATGTCAGCTGTTGCCGCTTTCTCAAAAACGAACTCATAACAGCAATATGCGTAAAATACACAGCTAAGCTGAACTTTAAAAGATTATCAGGCACAGAAGTGCTGTTTAATTCTTTGCTTGAAGAAGTGTTGAACACTTTACGAAAGTGTTACTATTTGTGACGAGACAACTGACTAATTGTAGGATAAAACGAAAATGATCTGTTTTTATTCTTCTTCGACGAAAATTCTGTTGGGAAATGCGAAGTTGGGGATAACGAAAACCATTCTGAAAGGTTTGGAAGAAAAACACGGTTTTCGATATAAAAATGGAGAGCATTGTAAATTGTAGTTGCAACCGTTCTCAAGAAAACGTCCCCATAAAACCAAAATTATAATTAAGTGCATTCAATCAAACAAAAAATACGCCAAGAGCGCTATTATTAAGCTATTAAGTGAGCTGTTGAAAGAAGAGCAATTGATTTCAAGCGATATTTTTAAGAAACAAAAAACTGGCTTCCCGACTTGTTCTATTCACTTACGACAAAACTGGCCTCTTTTGTAGCTTCAGTTCACTATTAAGGAAGCTTTAAACAAAAGTAGATCATCAATTTTAGTTCTCCATTGATGTAAATATATCATTTCTGTGTTTTGAAACTCCCAAATCAAGCTATTGTAACCGTCTTTAAGATAGAGGCTTTCCCTTTACTAAAAAGAAGTTTGAAGTTATAGGAAGCTGAATTCCACGTTACTGTTGCGGAGCAAGAAATTGCATTAAAAGCGCAAAGCTGTTTCAATCATCTCGTAAACACCTCTTGCGTCCGGACATGACATCGTTTTAAAATACGGGCAGGCAAACATTGTCGTTCCCAAAATGTAGCTTAAGACAAAAAACCTACTGACCTGGATCTCTGTAATGCCCAAGGACTAAGACTAAGCGACACCTTAAACGTCCGTGGTGTAATGAGCGCAAACCTGATTTTGCCAAGTTTTAAGAACGACAGAAGTCACCGGTCAACTAATGATTAGTACACAGGAAAAGAAAAGTTGAAATATACCGAAATTTAACTCAATATTACAAGGATTTGATGAATTTACTGTAAAGCATCCCAAATTATTTCTGCTTAATATATATTAAGTCTTCTTTTGAAACAAAATTAGTGATTTTTTGCTTTTGATAAATGAGTGGAATAATTTTGTTTTAAAAACTTCAGAGTTGGATGTCAAGATTGATTTTAATTAATTACGAGAACATTCGGAAGGTTATTCGGAAACGGAAGAAAGAACGCATTGTCGAAGCCTATTTGGCAAAACAATTGCGTTGCGGATCCTAGTTGACGGTGGAAATTATGCATTAACCAAAACAACTTAATGGCGTAATTTTTTCTCTTATAATTTCCTGAACATATATCACACCAAACCGTTTGCGTTGGCTAACTAACTGCCAGGCGCTAAACTAAACCACAAGTTGAACACAAAACTGGATTCATTTCAAAACGTTGAAAAAGAAGTTTGTTTTCTACATTCATTTCAATAATTTTTTTTAAATTACATGTAAAAAATTGTGGGTATATATTTTTCAGGTACATGCATTAAAATGACATTATGCTCAATGACTATTTTGTTTCAATACGGATCAATTTATTTAGGCGTGAAATTATGTTGTTTTGAATGAGATTACTGATTTTGATTTTGACAGTTCGTTTAAAGTTGATCTTAGGTTATTCGAGAAATTGAATAATTTTAATCGATTTCATATTTTTGAATTGGTGAAGCCGTGAAAATCTAGAAAAGAATTCAAAGCATCGTCATATCATGTATAGATTAATTAAAATCTAGTTCCTCTATTGACTCACTAAAGAGAGATTTGTATACTATAAAAGAGGGGTAAATTCAAAGAAATCAGCTGAAACAATATATGGCAATGTTCTGTTGTGGTCAGAACAAGATCTATACTTGTGAGGCGGCAGAATTTAAAGTTTGGTTTTGATTCGTCAAAACGCGAATTACCGCAAAGCTTTAAATGGTTACTTGAAATTAACTAAGGCAAAGTATAATAAAGTAAAAATTTAAGGGAAGCTTGCGGCAAAAATAAAATGCAGTTATATTGTTTGCTTAAAAATTATTAAGTTTTCTTTTGTTGCAGTGAAACAAATCATCTTTTTTTCTAGCTTTCAATAATGTCTTGCTCAACTGTAAATATCAGGGTACTAGTATTGACGCCAAACCCGAACTCCAGTAGTGCTTTGACCTATTTTGAAAAAATAAAAAAACTGTAAACATTTTCTTCGGCACATATTTTTGTTAAAACTTGACACATTTGACTAAACTTTAATTAAATCGTTTCTTGCGAGCTTCGATGAATAACACAGTCCAGTGAAAAAGAACTTTATAGAACATGTATTAATCTACTCTCTGAAAAATCTAAGAATAATAATTAAGCAGTGGCAGAAACTAGAATAGCGATGAAATGAAAAGGGAAAAAATGCATAAGTACTTACAGAATCACTTGTGAAAGATTCGTTGCCCGCCCAAGTGAAAAACAGTAAAAGACCAGAGAGTTTTTGTGATCAGCTAGAACGGGAAACCAAAACTTGCGTCAGGGGTAAAAATTAGTGAGACCTTCTTCAGCCGTCACTCTCTACGTCAAGAGAAAAATTTATAGTGCAACTTAATTCGGATCTAAGCAGCTCAATTGCCAGCGAAGATACCCTATGCAAATAGGCGATAATTTATTCAGAATGTGCCGAGGATAACAATGTCATAGTGTCAGGTGTGTCCATAATTGGATTTGATTTGATTGCTCAATCCTTTCTTTGAATTTGGAATAGTGTCTGCAATAAAACAAGGGACATTGAGGGTGTTACTGTTTAGAATACTCTAATTTATAACCAGCCACAAGAGATTTGGCAACAAGAAGTATGGTTCTGTTATTTGGAAACTCTTAAATCGTTTCCCATCGGAGAATCAGAATTTGCTCTTTCCTCTTTCATTGTGGTGACAAACTGAATGTAAGTCAATAGAGCGCTTATCACTTGAGCATCGAAATTCGCATTTCTGCTACGCTTTTTTGGTTTAAAAATCTAACCACCCTTTCACTTCCAATCAGAAATAGGTAAAACCAAAACCAATTGCAGCTCGCTCACACACCATTTCGCGCGCGTTCAGGGGCAATTTACTGGTACTGATTTATATACCTGCTCAATCTATATATGCTCTCGACACCGAGTCTAGCGCTCCGGGTTACGAGGCAAGACAATTTACTCTAGCAGTACCTCTCACCACACTAGGCGTATGGTATAGGTGAATTTAATGCTGTGCGTAACCCTGCGACGGGCTAGCATCCCATCCAGGATGAAGTAAAAATACTCTTAGTCGCTTCAAACTACGTAGAAAACGGAGGTGATTGCTGGCTAATGGGACACATGGCTCACATATAGACAGTTGCCTTGCTTTCTTGTTTTTCTTACTCAATAAACCTTTCAAAAACTGGTCTATTTAATACAGGCTCAAAAGCCTAGTTTTAGACTATTCTAGCATTCAATTTATCAGTGAACCAGACAAAAGCAAGAGTTGCGAGCAGTTAAACGTGTCACAGTTTTCGAAAATGTTGACGAAATAGACGAAAAAACCATCCAATTCCACTTTTTTTCCATTTGGTAGAAATTATACTAGTCCTGTGTATATTCCTGTTAAAAATATTCTTGTTGCCCTTCTGTAGCATTTTATCTGTCATATCAGTTTAATCGTGATGAATAAGTAGACGCATTACGTCTCAGCAACAACATAGTGACACAAACCTCTGAAAATTTAAATATTGTTAATTTTACTACCGAGGTTCATGGACTTTTCTGTTATGAGAATACCATTTTTTTAAAAAAAAAGGCATAGAATTTGACGTTTTAATACTTACTTTCCGATCGATCGCCGAAAGGGAAATATTCAAGGTTTTTCGAACAGCAGAAGGACTATACATCCGATCTGAACTGCGCTATAAAAACAATGTTCACAGCTCGACAAAGTACCTTCCAGGTGAAAATAAGAATCACACAAACACTTCTTAGAAACCATCCTCGTGATGTAATTACTTATGATAAAACAAGAATATGCTTTGTTAGGCAAAAACAATATATTCTAATAGTACAAACTCACTTTGGAAAGAAAACGTGAATCCAGTGCTCGGGAAAAGATTGAGCAGGCTCTGCCTCAGTGTGGCTTCCAGTCACGACCTAATGTTTGTTAAGAGCTATCAATGGCGTCAGAGATAGTAAACAAGCAAGGCAAGTAAACTAAAAACGATATTACATAGCTGTATGAAGTTGAACTCTTATCTTTTCCGAACTTCATTACTATAATAATTTATCTTACAACCGCGGAACATTCGCTGTGCCAACATTATGAAAGAAACCAAAAGATGGTAGCTTGCGTTAGTTTTTTTACTCAGATATGCAGAAAAGGGATAAAATATATCAGCCAATTTTCAATCCTTTAATTTCTTTCTATTTTCCCTTTCAAAAAATAAACTTGTGCACTGTTGCGCAATGTATTTGTGGGCTTGTTTGGATTAGCTTGTAAAACATTTAACATATGTCCTGAAAACCCTCCTCAAATGACAAAAAAACTTCCTGAATGCGGTTACTCTAAATATGATAATTTACACAAGACTGGTGAAAAACGATTTTCCCCACTACACACAGAGCCCACGCAATTTCGGTCAGAGGTGACCGGAACCAGAAACTAAATCCTGCTTCCTTAGCTGCTGTATGTGGTCACGTTTTCAAGTTCCTTCAATAAAAATTTCTAAACATGCGTGAAGAGATTACTGTAACTAATGCGGGCTCACCTTTCAATTTCTCTCAGTGGTCTCAATTTTTTGTGCCGACAAAAGGATTGCGGTCCCCGGAAACGAGAGTGACAGTGTGTTCAAATCGCAAATTGCTACACGTGCGTAGAAAAATGCAACAGACCCTTAAAATAATGATGTACTGCTGATATGTGCTTTAACATGTCACATAATTACATTTTTTTATTATTTTTGTTGTACGTCCCCAGTTCACATTTCATTTCTCATAGAGAAGATGTAAAGCGCTGAGTTGTAGAGCGGTTAGTAGGAGTGATCCACACTACGATGAACCAGCTAGCATCCCATCCAGGGAGAAGTATAAATAATGATAGTCGCTTCATATTACAGTAACCGGGATAAGCTGCAGTTGTATGAATCACTTGGCCTGTCTTTTTACGTGATGTATCCGTAAGAAATCAAACCGTACGTTTTTGTCGTGAAACGATCGTAACGTCATTGACAAATTGCGTCATAAAAGCGCTAATCGTATAAAACGTGCTACTCGTAAAAGGTATGCGAAGATGTTCTGCACTCAAATCGCGAAAAACACAGCGAATACCACCTGGTAATTGAATCATTCTTTCTCATCGGAAGCGCCAATCTACTGAAAATTTATCTTGTAACTATGGTAAGCGTTAAGTGAAGTTTTTTGCAGAAGTCTGAAAATAGTCAATTTATTACATTTGCTGTCTTATTTTTTATGCAAAGGCTTATAGACGTAATCAGCATAATAAACGCAAAAGTCATAATATAAATTGTGGTGGTTTCACCATAGTTAGCCACTAACTATGGTTTCACTTAGCTTTCGTACAAGACGCCGCTGTATGACCTCATTTAACGTCAACTGACGTCACTCAGCTGCTTAATGTGATCATACTGCTGTAGCAACAAAATAAAACGGCGACAAAATAAAGCTATTTGATATTTTTGGCGCATGACTCTGCAACAACATAAATATATTCGCAGCAGGTAGCTGTCTTGTTTCAATTTATTGCTCTAGTACTCCAAGTAAAGGTCTTTCAGTAAAGCAAAACAAAACGGTTTTTCCTCGTACACTCACTATTTACTCGCATGAAGCAAAGTAACAAACTGTATTTAATTTGAAGGAGTTACGTTATGCTCAATACTGTTCCCTTGTGGCAGAAACTAAATGACTCAATAAGTAAACTAGAAAATTAAAACTATTTTTAGCGCAAAATGAGTCAGCAGTCGGAATAATTACATGAAAAATTAACAGTACCTCCTTCTAGTTTAGAAATCTTTAAAATGACACGATCAAACGGCAAAACTTTCGTTAACGAAATAATTATGAATTGTGTTCATTTTTGGCCAGTCCGAAATTCTTTTTTTAAAAATTTAGCCTTCATGGCTTATTACACTCCCAGGGACATGCACTTTCAAGTTCACTAAACTTCCGCTTTCATGCAGCTTTGCTATAAATGTACCACAACATCACAAAACGCTAAGCAAGGATCATTTAGGCATCAAAAGATGGCAGCCTTACTTGAGCCAGCTGAAAATTCAGAACACGTCGCTTCCAGTGAAGAAATTGTCAGTGGAGTTTTTGTTCCAAAAGCCACAGTCGACAAGCCATGCGACCTTATTTTGGTGGTTGAAGACGGCAAAGAATTCAAAGCTCACAGTCACGTTCTTTCAAAGGCGAGTCCTTTCTTTGAAAAGCTTCTGAACAGTAACATGAAAGAGTCTAACGAGAGAGTTGTTAAACTAGAGATGTTCTCCGAGTCTGTAATGGAAGCTGCACTGCAGTTTATGTACACCGGTCGTGCTCACATATTAAATGAGGACAATGCCCGGGGCCTGGTTATTGTGGCCGATTATCTTTTTCTACTCAAGTTAAAAAGTCTTGCTGGAGGATTCTTAGTAGAGAAGATGAATATTTTAAATTTTCTTTCAACGTACAATTTTTTGCAAAGATACCAATGCAAAGATCTAGTTTTCAAGGCCAAAAAGTTTATTCTTGCAAATTTCAACACATTATACGCATCCAACCAGAAAGAGCTTTTGAGTATGTCGAATGAACAACTCCAAATGTTTATTTCAAGTGACGAAATAAATGTTACCGCCGAAAAAGATATTTTTTACATCATTCTAACATGGGTTCATCATGACAAGACTAAGCGAAAGCAATATTTCTCCGAGTTATTTCGTCAAGTTCGACTGGTTTATACTTCGCTTGCCTTTTTACTCAGTGAAGTTTTGTCAAATGTTCTCGTGAAAGGCAATGAAGGCTGTGTGAGTCTTGTCGTGGATGCAATATACCTGATTGAGTCTAGAAGCTTCGATAATCTTGCTGTCACTCCTAGAAAGGCGCTTCAGGAACCCGTTATTGTGGCCATTAGTTCATTTACAGGTCAAGATATTAAGTGTTATTCAATTCGTGAAGATTGCTGGTACACGTTCGGCGAGATGACATTTTGTTTGGATGAGAGCCATCTTGTCTCTTGTCATGGTAAAATCTACGCTGTACACATTGCAACGCCTAAGCAACCACACGCATGGCATCGTGGACGAGAATTCAGGTATGGCATGAAAAGCTATGATCCAAACACTCACAAATGGATGCCATTACCATACCGAGACCACAGAGACTTGAAGCAAATATTTCTTGGAAGAGATGATGAAATGTACGCTTTGATGTCTGACCCGTGTGAGGAGTGCCACGAATTGACTCAGCCAAATGAAGAATCGAGACCAGCCTGGGCCCACTGTAGCAAAGGAACAC
>Ga0126337_10001699_pt1 | contig 13537 bp, 4 predicted proteins | sample DipCmetagenome_FD_92527 | JGI IMG/M metagenome (GOLD analysis project Ga0126337, IMG submission 92527) | Coral microbial communities from La Bocana,Puerto Morelos, Mexico - Diploria C A metagenome | ecosystem: Host-associated > Invertebrates > Cnidaria > Coral | place: La Bocana,Puerto Morelos... | reverse complement strand
CTGAACATTTCATTAGCAGTATTTTGTCAGAGGAACAGACAACAGCCTGTTGCTGTTTACACATACAGCCAGCCGAACCAAACACTTGATTACATAACTTTTTTTCAATTCTCCTTAACCCTCATATAAGGCCATGCAAACACGACTCTACCATGAAATTTTAATTGAACTTGGTTGCTCATTTTTCTGTTTACACTAAAGTCTTTTCCGAGCTTTCTTCTGTAGCGTATGCTATTCGTATGGTTGAGCTATCAGAGGTGATCACAGTAGTTGGCCATCTGCTAATAAAAACATCTGAAAAAAATTCAAGACACTCGGTATATTGCTGTTTTTCTTCAAATAGCTGTCAAATCAAGGACACCAGTTGTCTTCTAATGAAACAACGTTTTGTAGGGAAGACACCAGTCGCCTTCTAATGAAATAACTGCTTTTCAGGGAAGTGTCAATAACTCCTTTAATATAAATTATGCCATTGCTGTTTTTCAGCTGCAGAAAGAGTAAACATTTACAGCATCTTTTATGAGTTTACTCCAAAGGGGTAATTACAAACTTACTTAAACTTTGAGTAAATTACAATTTTTGGCTGGTTTCCCACAAATAGCATCTATTTGAAGAATTATGAGCCCCTCTATAGTGGCAAAAACTTGAACTTGTTGTTAACCAAACTGAACCAAGAGAAGCAATATTGCCTAAATCCTCTTTTATTCAGGGCAGTTTTGAGTTTTCATAGCTCTCAAAATTTATTTGTACAGCTTAGTTAGCATCAAAAGTCACTCAAGAAAATGACGTGTTATGAAAGGAAGGTAAAATTCAGGTTTGTCTTTAGTTTATTAAGAAATAGTTTCGCATTATTCCCGATAAAGTGAACAGATCAACTGAACGTTCAAAAGTTATCGGTTCTATTTTTATAGCTTAGATGCACTTCTAAGCTAGCTAGTGTCATAAAAACGAGAGAGAACTCATAATGACAGGGAAATTTGTAAATTTAACCAGTCTGACCAGTGAAGAGTCAATATCGAATTGCCCGTTAAAATAACTTAAGCTTACAGCTTGGCCGGTTATGCGTTTTTTTTTACAAGAAGTTCATGTGACAATTTCGTTATCGGAAGCTTGCTGTCGTTAAACTAACTCTGCCATCTGCGGTTTCAAATGTAATTTACTGATGAAAAATGGACTGAAATCAATGGATGTGAAAGCGAATGGCTTCGTTTCAATACATCGAAAATTAAAGAAATCTGCTATTATTAATCGCCGAGTTAAGCACAATGAAAGCCCATATGCAACAGTTCCCATATAGCTTAAAAGCCACTAAAAGGCGCAAATGGTCAAACTTGCAAATTCTTAACCCTTCTTAATGAGAGGCAAAACAGCAGATGATATCTTCTCGTTTCAAAATAGGTGTTTTGGTGATTTTTCAATTAACCCCTTCACACTCTCTTCTCTTGCAGGTCCAATTGAGTGGAAAAGTGCTCAACTTCTCTCAACGGAAGTTCGCGCAAAATTGTTCATTCCATGTGTAATTTTCCCCACTTCTTTTCGAAAGAAATAAGAATCGCTATTTTATTAATAAACAGAAGGGCAACAAGTTTTTCATGTTCCAAATTCGCTCTCTGAGATGCCCCAAAACATTTTCTAATAGCTTAACCGGAAATGCGACTTGAAAGTGCTTTTGGCACTGTGTTTACACGAACGCGCGCGAGCGAAAACAGCACTATTCAAAGTTTTTTCCCGCGAAATCAAACGCTCTCGAATTTAAAATCTCCCTTGGCCAAGTCACGTCAACAAACGATTCATATCGTTCTCCAATTTTCCACACCACTGAATCAAGTCAATCACTGTCTAAATGGTTCAAACGACAAGAGAAAAACGTACGTCCAAATTGTAAACCTCGACAAGGGCTGCTCTCTTTTCAAGCACAACCTGCAGCCACTTTGCCAGCAAAATGCGTGCGGCAACATCTATGCTTCGCCTACACTTTCACTGCGATTTCGCTATCTTTAGCTGCGTTGAAAATAACCAGAAAACACCTAAGCTACAATATGGACAATGATTGAAAGGATAACCAAACCAAGGGGGGAAATTAGAATTAAACCCCATACTGAAACTTGCTCCAAACAAAAAATAGCTCTGCTCTCCATCACTTAAAGCTGGTCGGCGAACTTTGCTTCGAATACCTATGACAGTGAAATCGGATCCCAAGATATAATTACAAGTGTTAAAAAGCCTTTACTTACTATCTATCCCTCCGGTTTACCACTAAGGCAACTGGAGAACAGTGGCCAAGGGAAAAACCATGAAATTCACCAACTTTGGAGAGACCTGCGCGCAATTTTCACCTAACTATTCCTAGCTACTTCCATGAAACTGTCGACATCAAAACAAGTTTTGATGCCGCAATTTCTCTAAAACCTAGACAATGTATATATTTTTCAAGGCCACTTGGGGTTAGTGGCGGCACCCTTTGATTATTTATACCGCGAAGCGAGAAATTTTGAAAACGGAACAAATAACATACTCCGGCGAGATACACGTTAGCGAAACCAGGACAAATTTTCTATGAAGTGTTCTAAACTGCTGGCTGCTGGCGGGAAGCGACACCAAAAATTAGGTTGGCATATTCGTTTCGGTAAAAAAATAGGAGTTTATTTACTATTTTCCCAAACAATATGATTCTGTATTCGACACTTTGAGCTCGCCGCTTTCAAACAGTCCGACCCAACGACCAAGTCGCTTGCTCCAAGACCGAAGCGCGAACCACAATAGAAGTCCACCAACTTGGGCGAAACAATTACATCTGACTCAAAATGGATTGGCAGGAGAGTTAAAAAATAGGAAGGGTTACTCACCTCCGAATTTTCGGTCTCTTTTTTGATCAGGTCTGACTTGATATCGTTCACGAGGTCCAAATGCGCACCATTCTCCGAATCTTCCCCGTCTTCCTGCTTGTATTCCTTCACTTCGTCATCGGCGCCGAGATCTTCCGTAGAGCTATTTGGTAGTTGAGGCATTTTAGCCTCGCTGGTCGTGGAAAAACCCTCAAGTTTTACTGTCTCGAATTTATTTCGCCTCGCTGTGTTGTGCTGGTATATGAGCTTGAAGAGTCGGCGGCAACTCTAAAGGGATAACTTCAAAGGACGCCGACACCATGATTGACAGTGATTAATCAGGCGATCAGTCAAAGAGACCAATGAAAATTGAGAAGGGCGCCGACGTCATCATAATTATATTTCCCTACATTCTTGACGCCAGGCCAGCCCATGACCGAGTTAGCGGCTTTTCTCTGCAGCGATTCACACCTTCGGCCCTTAAAAAATTACGAGTGTTTCACACGATATAGGCCAAGTGGCGCAGATTTTTGTTAAAAGATAAGGAACACTTTCTTGCAGACCCCTCGGCCTCGTGATGAACGTAAAACTCTTTGTGCTTTCATTGAGAATGTAATCGCATTTTCTACTTATGGACGTGGCTAATGACCTTACTTTTTTTAAACGTTCACGGGCGTTATAAATGAGCCGGTGCTAAATGAATTTTCGCCTCATAAAGGGACAACACTGATTTTATTCCTTGCACAGACAATGAGTCATTTCCAGGGAAGGGAAATGGTTCGCCTTGAGAAAAAATATCGATTTCTAACATACACAACACACACCTTATAAGACCGGAACTATTTCACTATATTTACTCGATAGCTTGTGTGTTGCAGAGCTCTAATAAACAGGAAATACAAAGCATCGCTAAGACGTAGGTCGTAGAAAATTCATACACTCATGCAGTGTTAGGAGAGGAACCTCAGTGACAACTCCATAGCTGGGGAGGAGAAAACTTGCTGTCCGTACACCTCAGACAAAGTTTTCAAAATAAGTAATTATTTTTGATTTACTGCAAAAGAAAAGATTTCGTCAGCAATAGATACGTAAAGGAAGCCAGAACTAAAAGTGTTAGCCAGGAAATTTCGTAGCTATAAATGAGAAACCCACACGGAAGGACTCATTCACAATATTGTACTGTTCCTTGCCCAGCCCGCCATTTTCTCTAGCTCCTTGTGCACAATATTATTTATTAAACCAACTGTAAAACACTGAGTTTCGCGTAACTCGCTGTTTGGGAGAGCTATTGGGAGCAATTATAATTGAATCACAGATATGTTTACGTCTGCGAAAGATGTCTCGACTTTTGCCTCTCATAACAAGCACCGAAATATCTGAACCGGCCAAAAGCACGCCGCTTAACTTGTTCTTTAAATTACCATTTGAACACAAGTATTAAGTTTACTCTACTGTAAATTCCTGTTTGAATAAATCAAACTATTTTTAAAGACTTTTGGAACACCCAGATGTTTTCTGCACCAAGTTATTCAAAGAGTTATTCGCAAAGTGAGTTCTTTCTGCGTTTGGTTTACCCTCCCCTCCCCCGTCAAGTGCGCATCTTGTTTGAAAGGAGCGTCCTTTTGTCGTTTCAATGATGTTAGATGGGCCTTGAAAACATCAAAGGGACCGACACGTCTCGTAAAAATGTAATTATGCCAAGTGTCAGCTTTATTTTAAGTGGGATGCAATCGGTCAGCTGAAGCAATGCTAAATAAACACTTACATTACCGTCGACAATACCTCGTACGTGTTTTTTGCACTGAAAAATGGTCTATGAAATTCAAGACAGCTTGACTCGCGATCGCGCTCCGCGCAATTTTACGCATCACGCGCGGCACGCGAAAGCACGTACAACGTGACGTTGCGTGGGTGTGCGTAAAATTACGTGTTCAAGGGTACCACCCTTTTGCCTTCCGTACGTCTACTTAACTTTCGCCTCGCAGCATGGCGCTACGTGCTGTTTTTCAAGTTATTTGTTTTAAAATATGACCATTTATGAATGGGGCTATTTTCCAAGCCTAAATATACTAAAGAGCTTGAGTTGCAGAACAGGAAGTGAAGTAAACCACATCTTTCGTCACCGACGTTCGCGCTTCGCTGGTCCACCGAGCCAAAATCAAAGTGGCCGAATATTTCTTACGCACACGAGTCAATGGATAAATGTTTCAACTCTTTGAAAAAAAATACCATATTCACATCTAAAGCTATCTGATTTAAAGGAAACAGTTAAACAACGGATGTAATCGACAAAACGGTGTAGGAACCTTGTCAAAAGATTTTTATGGCCCGGTCAAATGTGATCTTCCTTTCTCGTTTAAATTATTCAAAAAACTGTTTTGCTTATCACTTTTCGTTAAGTTGTATTTATCTGTTTACTTTTTAGGTCAAGGGCAAGCAAATTTTGGCCGAGAACGATCTTTCTCTCCATCCATACGCGGCTAATTGCGTTCGGAAGCCATATCAGTTTTTCTAAAATAACACATATTATCAATTTCATTTTCTATTATCCCCAAATAAAGCCGACAACCTGTTGTCGGTAAATTTGCGAGCGGTACACCAAAAGACAACCTTACTTTTCCGGTTCCACAATCCAAGACAAACAAAAAAAACAGAAAATACAGTGTAGTGAGGGACATATAAGTCAACCGGAAAAAAAACCATAGCACTAATCTTTAATCAAAAACTCGGTTTATCTACGCAAATGGATGGATTAGAATATTCTCTACACTATATTAGCACTTATTCTACGCGCACGTGGGTTCTTTTGTCATTACGTAATTACAGAATGTTCTTTTACCTATGCGTGAATATGATTCACTGTTTTCAGACAGCAGACATACTATATTTTTAATTGATTTCTGGGTGGTTGGATGAATTCAAAGTACACGCAGTATTTCGTAAAAAGAAAAAAGAAAAAAAAACACAGATGGTGTCGGTAAAAAAGTAGTTTGCCTTTTTTCTGATTGCCGCGATCTGTTTTCTTTTTTTTTTTTTCGCTATGTTATTTTAGGAAACTGATTGCATTTGGTAAGCCATAAAGTGATCACCAAACGCTCGTGGGAGGAAAGTGTTTCTTTATTATGCGTTCGAATTAAAGCGTAAATGGCTATTTTAATGAACTGTAATCTTAGTCATTGCAAATGAGACGAACAATTGGCCTAGAGTTTTCGTGCCTTTCTCCTGCTCAGCATCAAATTATGTAGCTAACGTACTTTCTTGGCTTTTTCTTTGGCTCAGTCAGTAAAATTTTGGTCTCATCCAAGATAGCTAATCTGCCTGTTTTGTTGAGAACAACGCTATTTTGGGCTTGAAACTAAACGTTTAAGGTTTTAAGGCGATTCGAACCAACAAAACAGTACTTTTTCTTTTCTATTTAGAAAACAAGATGGCATTGACTTGTTATAATTTTGGCAAGTTACTCGATCTGAAAATGTACACTGTCCACATTAGTGTCACAGGAAATATAATAATGTTAGCTGCAAGTTGAGTTGGAAATGAACAAAGTGGATTCATATTGCACATGTCTGTTTCATTTTTGGCAATGGGAAAAACAAAGCGTTTTTTCTAAACCTAATTTTCGCTCTGGTCAGAATCAGCGTTCTTATATGAAAACCTAGATCTTGTAAAAAGGGCCACAGAACAGATTGAAATGCCAAAGAGGAATATGCCTTAATTCAGCTAGCAACTTCTTTGATGATATTGAGAGAGCGATATTTTGCGACACCTGCCTTGAGTTTCGCAAATGAAGACAATTTGTTTAAAACATTTCCTTTACCAATTTATACTTTTCACTTTTTTCCCTACATCAAGAAATAGCAATAAGATGTGAATGAATCACTATAAGAAAATTTAAATCCATGCCACACCGTATTTTTTTGTTAAATGAAAACTGAACAGCTGAGCCTCGTGACAAAGATGCGGAAAAAGTTCATGTTTGCATTTGTCTATTTTGCGCGAGGAACGATAGAAAATGCTGTAGTGGATGCGATCTTTTTCCAGCCTCTTCCAGCTCAATTTCAGACACCGTTTTTATCTGATTCACTCATTATCTCTATTCTGCCGGAAAAGGCGGGTATACTATGATTTATCTTACTAAGGATACTGTTTTATCGCCCAAATTCAGTTACTCTTAGTACAGTTAATTTCCAGGAATAATGATAATAATAATAATAATTTTACTTTAAGGTTATTATGTTTTTTTATTGCCTAGATTTTTTCAGTTGAAAAGCAGTAGAAAAACTGATTTAGGGCCCAGCCTCCAGCGTTCTCTCTGATAAATTCAATTAATAATAGTTCTACTGAATGTTGCGCGTTTTCTTGCAACGAAACTTAGTTGAAAGTTTGTTATTTAGAACCCTTTTAAAAGGCCATAGTTTAATTGCCCAAGGGTGAATCTCCCCTAGAAAGTCTCGGTTCAGAGAAGAAGCCACATCAACCTTAATTCGTTTTCATGCGAGCCCTCTATTAGAATTTAGAGGTGTTAGGTTTTGAGGAGGAAGAAAAATTGGCGACACAAGAGAAAAACCCTCACAGCAAGACGAGAACCAACAACAAACTCAACGCACATATGATAACGGTAAAAAATCAAACCCGAGCCACATTGCTGGGAGGCGAGCGATCTCTCCCCAAACCTGACTATCAACAACGCTGCATTTCACGAAAAGTACTCTGACTTCTTCTTGGAAGAACAACAACGGCTTCACAGTTTTGCATTACTCCTCGCCACCTCTTAATGTGAGTGTACAAAATCTTTCGCAATGGTCGTGCGAAGTGTAAACTTCATCGGCTTGACAGCTGTAAAACTGGTTACAAAATCACTGACAACAGATACCTGCAATTAACCAATATAAATAATGAAAACAAACTTTAATTAACCGCTAGACATTACGCAATCGGTGCTATTAAAACTCTCAACAATAAAAAAGACACAAAGCACAATTCTTCTTTAATTCGAATTGACAATCGGTCAAGAGAAATTTGAAAACGCAACTACGGTTAGGCGTATCGTCCACGCTAATCCGCCACGAATCGAACACGGAACTCTTCGAAAACGCTGGCCGGAGAATTTGAAAACGTCAGCTTTTCAGTTTGTGTTGGCGGAAAAGATTTTCAAAACAGAGCTTCTTGAAAACGATGGCGCCACGATCAGATGATTTTTCTGATCGAGTTTTAATCAAACGCAAATTCAAAATTTTTTGACCGGTGATGCGTTTTCAGTTTCCGTTTTGAAATTTCTCCCGCGAAGTTTGAACGGGGTCTGATTCTGCGGTTCGTTACGTTTATAGGGCAAAAAATAAAGAAAATTAACTCAAACTCCAGACTACCAATCTCAATATATTACTCAGCTGTAAAAATAATAAAGTATTATCGTTTGTCTCACGATTTATAGTCACTTATGATGTATATCGCGACGTTTCGACTGCATACTGCTGGTCTTCATCAGGCGATGAGGTCGACTGGTTACGCGAAACCAGTTAGTTGACGAAAATAATTAGAGAAAATTATTTTGATGTACCACGTAATTTTCATAACTAATCTGGGAGTCTGTACAGTATATGGCTGGGCGAGCGAAATTGTACCTGTCAGGCTAACTAAGAAGGTGCTAGGCACTTGACGAATTTTAAAAATACACAGATGCTTTGATTCAGAAACTTAATTACATGAGTGATAAGTTGGTCGATCTTTGTAAAGCTGAAATATAGCGTTAAGTAAGTATCTTGTTTATAGCGGTAGTTGCTGTGGCAAGGCCAAAGCTGAGTACAACATTGGCTTGCTATATTGTGTCGCAATAGAAATAATAAACGCCAAAAAAGGCAACTGCGAAAAAATATCAACTTAGAGGAAAAGTAATGACCGGAATGTAATTCAGAGTGTTGGCATTTTTCGCAAAATCAGATTTGATGAACAATACGTAATTCACTAGCGTCTTTCGTCTTGTACTTCTTTCCCAAATTACTTGTTATATAATTTTCTGTAGAATCATATTATCCAATTTGATATTTTGTGCCCTTGGCAATTTCCTGCCTGAGGAAAAAACGAAAGAAATTGTTCAATAATTATTCGTAGGTTGTCAGTGATTTCCTGTATTTCATGGTGTGACGCACACTACATTTATTCTTTTCCAGTGTCTATAAGCCTTGTCTGTTAGCTTTGCTTAATTTATTTTACGTGTTGTAACGCGCGGTTTTTCCTTTATACTTTTTGTAAAAGTGTTCGAGTTTCCTTACGCCTTGCGCTCATTTCAGCGTCAACCAAAACCGTCACCGGATGCTGATTAACCGTTATTTGATTTTCCGGAAAATCCCTGTGTAATCCTTGGTGTAATTATTTCTTTGCGTGCATGTCCTGGATATGTCTTGTTAGTTACCTAATAAATAGTTTTTCTAATTGAAAGCGATTGATATTGTTTTCAAAATAAACGCTGGATAGAAGGGTCTAGATACGGTAAAGATACTGGACGATATTGGCTCCGTTCCTTTTCTTAAAAACAGTTCCTTTTTTGCGTGATTATGGATCTCGACTCCGCAGTCTCGATCCATAAACACGCAAGAAAAGAACTTGACCAATATCCAGCAATCTTGACCTTCCGCCTGGTCAATAACCCATATTTCCAATTGAAACAATATAAAAAAAGAAACTGCAAACAGATTGACGTTTTCTTTGGAAGGAAACTGAGTTATACAGAGTGTACACCTTTTTCTTGCGCTTACAGCTGAAAAACAACCATTTGAATTTTTTCAATTGGATAGAATTGGAGGAGGGGCTAACTCGCCCTTTACTACCACAGTAACTCCTGCTTTTTTCCATCCTTAAAGCAGCGCTTTCCCTCCCTGCTAATCAACTGCCTGCATTTTCTTTATATATTTATTATATAACCTGGTGTAATAAATTTCGTGCAGCGTAATTCTCGCGAAAACCTTTTTTGGCGGGTCATCAACGTTTTTTTTTTTAAAATCGCAAACATTAAGTCTCGTGAAAATAAGTTAAAAAAAGTAGATCAAGACGGTCAATGCCAGTAAAATTGTTTCCAACCACGTAAATATTTTTAAAAACCGTCCGCCTTTTCGCTCAACTTTCAAAATCAGCGGCTTAATTGGTTTGTTGGTTGTTTCAGTAACTGACGACGGTTAATTAGCTATTTTTGCATTCTGGCCGCAGACTACCCCCAGCACTTACTGCGGTTTTCCCTAACCCAAAGTTAATAAATTGGCCGGAACATTCTAACCCACATCCTCAAGTACTTCTCGATTAGTACAAGAGCTCCGGGAAATTGGACCCCCCCCCCCCAAAAAAAAAGCATAAACGTACATGATTTATCATAATTAACGATATTTAATTTTAGGGTAAATGTGCTTTAATTCAAAATAATCCCGACAAATGAAGACACCCAATCAACTAATTACACATTAGCCGTAAACTTCCAAAAAAACGACACTCGGTACTTTCGGAATTAGCAGCCTTCGGGGCTCGTTACTTCCGAGGACTCGCCGGTTACTTTAATTTCGAAGGGTCGTTATTTTAGACTAAATGGTCGTTACTTTCGATGGGATCGTTACTTTCAGGGGATTGTTACTTTCGAGAGTTCGTTAATTTCGAGGGAAAGTAGGACCTGTTCTAAAAGAACTGTTTTTTTAAGAATTTTTTCAAAAATGAGATCTATGTTACTGCCATATGCTGGGCTCTTCATGTCTACACCGTGTTGGCAGTGGACTGTAGGAAAGCTAGTCAGACACCGTTAACTGTTTCTACTTCATAACGCACTGCTATGTTAGTCAGATGTAACAATATCTCAGTGCGATGGTCGCTACGTTTGGGATTTATTAGCAGCCATAATTTTTTGACGTTACTTTCGTGGAGTCACTACTGTTTGTGTAGGTTAAGCATCGAACATTTTACCAGCATAACAGCGCCATTTTGCCATAAAACAATTACATTTGCTGTCCATTTATGTAAAATCTCAAGCCATTTTTAAGTCCTTTGCAGTTTTCGTTTTTAGTATCTATAAAACGCATTTGATTTGTTGTTGATGTTCTCGTCTCAACACGAGTGTTGAATCCGTTTTTGAGTTACCATTACGTTTATTTTGCGGAAGCAAGAGGACTAGAAAAAAAGATTTTACTTAGCAATTAGGAGCAAAAACGTCCACTTTCATTTTGGGAGCAGTAGAGTATAATACTTGATTTTAGAAGCTCTGGGTGACAACTCTTCGTTGGAAAACCATGGTGGGGCATTCCTGATGATCGGCATTAAATGTGGTTTTCTACGTGAATGGTAAAAAGAGGCAATATATGCTTTCGCGGATGAATTATTTTTGACAAAACTTTAAATCCTGGCAAAACAGACTCCGCTTCGCCAGGCCATTCGGTTTTGTGTCAGTGCCTGTGTACAAAATTTGTTGCAAATCTTCGCGTGATTCACTTTGCAATACGTCGTTAGTCACGCGTTCATAACATTTTTTCCATATCTACATTGAGAAGGAATCCTTCTCGATGCTATCCTCCCAATAGAATATACCTTTGAAAATTCAAAAAAGTAGAAAATGGCGTTTTATTGCTTTGTTCTTAGAGCGGAAGGGACCACGCACTTAAACAAAGCTTGTGATGCTGCATTTAAGGAATAATTTTTGGATTTCAAATCACAAACTATTTTTTTTGTGATCGATCTGAAAAAAATTGGGGAGCGGGAATTTAATATTCAATGTGAATATTCTATAAATTAAAAGAAATGGTTTCATTCTAGACGGAAATGGCATGGATGAAACTATAACAGATTTATTTCACTGAACATTTAGAGGTCGTAAAAATTCGTTTTATTTCAAACGTCTTGGCATAGCTTAATAGCAATCTCTACAAGTTTAATTGGATATAGGGGTTAAGGTTATCTACAGTTTAAACCGGACGCGTCACGTCGTTTGGACGCGACACACCTTTTAAGGTACACGGTAACCGTAATTCACAAACTGAGGTTGATTTTGAATTTTAGTGGGAAATCCCCAAAATAAATAGTTTACTTGGCCGTTTTTACTAGAGACGTGTTATTCGTTTTGGACGAAGTTGGGCAAACATTTGTTGCTCGTCTGGTTATACGTCTCTAGTATAGAGACGGGCACAAGACGCGTTACGCGTCTGGACGAGTTATATTTCGTAGTGCGTCGTTCAAGACGAATTTCGAAGAATAGCTCATCTAGACGTATAACGCGTCTTGTGCCAGTCTTTATACTAGAGACGCATAACCAGACGGGCTACAAATGTTTGCCCAACTTCGTCCAGACGGGTAACGCGTCTCTAGTATAAAAGCGGCCCATGACTAGCTCCGTGAGCGGGCAAGACGAACCGAATCTCGAGCTGTGATTGGCTACCCGAGCGGGGCCCGCTCGGGATACGGACTTATCATATTTTGGTGTTTTATCCCATATAATAACCATATAACTAGAAGTAATCAGAGATTAAAAGTGCGTTCGAGGAGCTTGCTGCGAGTGACATGCAGAGTCGTGTTTTTCATCCGCAATCCACCACAATGCGCACTAGAAGCCGTGCACAGTTCCGTCAGATTTCGATATAAACGACCTGCAAAACGTGTGAAAAACATATCGCCTGAAAGCAATATTTACATTTACTTACCGACACTTGAACTATTCACACGAACCAAAGGAACCAAGTAAACCAAGCGAACTAAAAGCGAAACCGAAGCGCACGAAGCACGTGCCACATCTTGATGTCAGCCGCGTCAACGTTATAAGTCATAAGTTTTCTGACCGAGACACGCCCCTGCGAAAACATCATGTGGGGGGGGGGGGGGGGCCTTTTGCTGCCCTTACAGGAATGTCAGAATCTTCTGCATAGCGGCCACAAGACATCCAACTCACAGCACGAAATTAGGATTGCGTTCTCCTTAGTCGAACGCAATAAATCCGTTATTGACCAAGCGTGTTCGTATTGACCAAGCGTGTTCGGTCAAGATGGCTGGAGTTGGCCTCGTTCTTTTTTTGCGTGTGATGGACCCCTACTTCGCCGGTCTCGGTCCATAAAACACGCAAAAAAAGAACTTGACCTCACGCTTGGTCAATAACCCATCTATCTTGCCCATTCGGGACTACTTGCCCTGTCCCGCAAGAAAGATTTCCTCGAAAGCCATATAATAAATCCTTTATTGGCCAAGCATGTTCGGTCAAGATGGCTGGATATTGGTCTCGTTCTTTTTTTTGCGAGATTATGGACCTTGGCCAATATCCAGCCATCTTGACCTCACACTTGGTCAATAACCCATGTATTCTGACCATATCGCCCCGGTGAAAACTGGCATACCAGTTCTGAAGTGTCTACGGACAGACGATTATGTGTACTAACGGGTCGTCATTCTCGTCCTCGCGCAATAAAGAAACCCCCAGCGATTATTTACAACAGGGACTCGTTCACATTGCTTGACAGCATTTGTAGATGCTAACCTCAATTTAGCCATGAATTTAACGCCGTGGCCAAATGGCACAAGATCGTCCTCAATGGTGGATTAACCCCTATCACGAACTATCGCGAGGTTAAACGGGAAAGCTACATCGATTATCGAGTAGAATTTGAACAAGCTCAAAGCGAATAATTGCTGATGATGTGGCATAATAGTTGGTGCTCAAAAGGAAGTGTATGCGGTAGTTATCATCAACCGTTACTCGATGG
>Ga0126337_10001697_pt1 | contig 13541 bp, 18 predicted proteins | sample DipCmetagenome_FD_92527 | JGI IMG/M metagenome (GOLD analysis project Ga0126337, IMG submission 92527) | Coral microbial communities from La Bocana,Puerto Morelos, Mexico - Diploria C A metagenome | ecosystem: Host-associated > Invertebrates > Cnidaria > Coral | place: La Bocana,Puerto Morelos... | reverse complement strand
TGAATATATTAACCAAACGGATGAATAAATAAAACGAACGGATAGAGCTAGGCGTTTAAACGGGCAATCAGAAATTTCGAACGGATTAACGAACGCTTTGAACGCTTTTTCAGGGCGTTTAAATGGTAAACGAACGACTATCAAACGGCAAATGCCGTTCAAACGAGTAAGCGTTAGTGTACGTTTTCGTGTGGAAGGTCACAAATGTTGAAAATTAATGATTGTACAATCTGTGTTGGCATGACAGATATCAAGCCTGTGTCTGAAGTGCACAATCTAGGCTCCTGGTTTGACTGTAATTTTTCTATGTCAACTCATATTTCTAAGTCTTGTATTGCGGCATTTTTCTGGTTACACAGTATTAAGCGAATAAGCAAATTTCTATGAAGAGATAAATTAGAAACAGTTTTGCATGCATTCATTACCAGTAGTATTGATTATTGTAATGGACTTCTCTATGGACTACCAGACTGTGAAATTGCTAAATTGCACAGAGTACAGAATGCTGTGGCTTGGCTGCTAACTTTGAGTTGCAAATATGATCATATCACGCCTGTTTTACAAGAATTACACTGGGTGCCAGTTAAATTTAGAATTCATTTTAAAATTCTTTTAACCTTTAAGGCACTAAATGACGTGGCACCAGCTTATATTAGTGATTTAATTAATGTAAGAAAGCATGCAGGCTATTCATTGTGCCACTCTCCCCTATTTCAATGATGACAAAACAGTGTGTTCTTGCTCCTTCACGCCTTTATCATTGCTTTGAGGGGGAAGGGGTTTAATTGTTCCTTTTATTATCTCTGAGATTGTAGCTTGTTTAAATTGCATCAAATGGCTGGGTGTAGAATTCATCTGCTGTACTGTACAAATATTTAGCAAATAGATACAGAGTGCAGAGAGAACTCATTTTTGATCTTACTTCTTGATCAGACCAGAATGATCCATTTGAGGCATTTTCCTTGAAAAAAGATCCCTTGCCCAGTGGGAAAGCAAAGAATTGAACCCCTCATCCTTATTTCTTTGCCCAATATCCCAGGGCCATTAGGCAGGAGTTTCTCTTCCATGCTGTGACTGTGGATATAAATTATGCCAAACAGGAAAGATGTCTCAACTTAATGTAACTGTTAATGTTCTTTTATTTCAGTGTTAGAATTTCTTGGGTTATGTTTGAACAGGCAGCGGAAAGTTCCAAGGTAAGTAGTTTAGCCGCAAGGTTTTAGCTAGGAAGCCCCAAAAGGATTTGTGTGCTTACTTTGTAAGCCCACTTGGAACTGATCAAGTGGGCAGCATTTCTCACCCGCAGAGCAGATAATTTTATCCTTGGGACACTTGACAAAATGCTTCCCAAAGCAATATTGGAATAGTTGGTCAATATCAAGATTTTCTTGGGTGTGGTGGGGAGGGGCAGGTGGACAGAAAGACCATATGTTAGCAAAAGTGCAAAGTTTGCCAAGACTTTTGTCAATCAATCCTAGCCAAACATCCTTGGGACACTTGACAAAATGCCAATAGGGTTTTTTGGGCGTTTTAAACACCTCACAAATGGGGTTTGACAGCGTTTCAAACGCTTCACAAACTCTTTTGAAACGCTTTGCAAACCCTTCGCAAACTCCTCACAAACGCTTCTCAACCCCTTTGCAAATGCTTCTCAAACCCTTTTCAAATGCTTCGCAAAGCCTTTGCAAGTGCTTCGCAAACCCTTTGCAAATGCTTCTCTTGAGGGCCGGCGGAACCAGGCCGCAACGAATAAAACGAGCTTAGCCATGAACTTTTGTTTTAACACAAGTAGCAAGATTAAAAGATTCATATGTAGTTATTCAATACTGTTGGAAAGTGCAGAAATGTATTTAGAAACTCGAGCGCGGGATGTCAGTTTGTGTTTTGGTCCCCTTTGTTTACGATTTATTAGCCAATTTGATGTGAATGTTCTCGCAGACACAAAGAGAGAGGTAAAATATGAATTTTAAATTTTAAATCTTAAATATTGTTTGAGTATTGGTTGAAATTTTGATCCCAATATTGCGTGGCGAACACAAACAACAGACAAGCCGAAATTTGCATAAAGCTCGACCATCATGATTTTTCTGCTTGAGAGATTTCGTGAATGAACCTTGTCACGAATTCGCTAATCAAACAACCGGATACAACTTATTTTTAAAATGTATATATAAATGTGTTTATAAGAAATAAGCTTGTGCCTTGCCGTGTTATTTGCCCGTGTTATTTACCCAGAGTGTTTATTAAGCTTATCTGTTGAAAACTATCCCACACGTTCAGTTTCGACGTTCATTGATTCAAACAACCTGATACTGACACTACGAAATGTTGCCATTCATACAAAGTTGCTCCAAATTCTTTCACTAAGATGCATCAATGTTTTGGTGTGACTAGATTCGCAGAATCTGGTTTACAAAATTGCCTAATTTCCTCATACAGATAATTCTTCCTTTCTAAATCCAGGCCTAGTAAGTCAAACTATACTTCTTCAGAGTCAGCGTAACGCTTACAGTAAACCCGCCCTGGTGCGTCTTTACTGAAGCGAAAATGATGATAGCCCTTTACTCCTGGTAATTTCGTGAACCCTTTTCAAACTCCTTTCAAATGCTTTGAAAACTCTTTTCAAACACTTTACAAACTCCTTTTAAACGCTCTAGAAACTCCTTTCAAACGCTATACAAACTCCTTTAAAATGATTTCAAACGCTTTACAAACCCTTTTACAAGCGTTTCAAACTTTTTCCAAACCCTTTGCAAACGCTTTGCAAACCTTTTGCAAACGCCTTGCAAACACCGTTTGAGGGCGTTTGAAACACTCTTTGGCCCAAATCGAAATGTTCGATAAGACGTGTTTTCCAATGGAAGGTCACATATTCATTTCATGTGCTCCATCTACTACAGTGATCACCACAACTGATCACAGCAAGTACATATATATTCAGGGCCACACTTAATACATGCAAAGCTATCATAAAAGACTGAATCACATTTGCCATATTCATTTCATGTGTTCCATTTGCTACAGTGAAATTTTGTTTTTTTTTCCTAGCTGGCTATCATAGCTCATGGTCTGCTGTGTGTAGCTGTGATCTCTGAACTCTCTTTCTAATTTGTGCATTTTTGTTCAGCTTTCTGACATTCTTAAGGTTGTTTTCTTTTGCTTTCAAAAATTTCTTCCTACTTTGGGAGGGATTTGGCTTGTAATGCAACATTTCTTATTTAGATTTAACATACTTATGTTTTCCACCTTTATTTTTTATTTATTACTAGCCCAAAAATAATGCACACACAAGAAGTGCCGCAAGAATGCGCAAGCCGTTGCAAGAAGTAAAAATGACATGTTTTTGCGGTTTACCAGCAAGAACTTTCGAAACGCAAGAAGTTGAAAGTCTAACCGCAAGAAGCCGCAAGAAGTTGAAAATCTAACTGCAAGACGACACAAGAACTTATGAATCTTACTGCAAGCCGCAAGAAAGCGCAAGAAGTTGCTGCAAGTCAAACTATCAAGATCTGTTTGTAATGCATCGTTGGTGGTTGAAATGTTCAGTGCTTGCTCGCAATTTATTGAACGCGCTTGCTTATTTCGGGTACTCACATACAAACCAGATTATTTGCTATCCAGTGGATAAATTTTAACAAAACAAAATGTGATATCCATTAGATAGCTAGTGATTTATTCAGTTGATAGTGCTATCCACCTTTCAAACAACCCGGGCCTGAGCGTGTTCATGTCAGTTAGCCACTTACACAAAAAAGCCCTTCGATTACGTTAACTTCATAATTACGCGACAATTACAAAACATCTCCAAATAATGAAACTGCCGAGGAAACAAAAAATCCATGAAGAAAGGTGCAATTAACCTGGCTTCCACCAAGTTTCTCAGGTTTCTTCTTTCTTCTTGCATGATCTGTGAGCAAACAAAACTTGTGTTCAAATCTCACACTGAACCACTAAGACTGCAGTGTAAACAAATGAAACGCTATGATGTTGTAAATTTCTTTTAGAACTTGTTGCAGAGTCATTATTGCAGACGAAAAAAAACTTTCCCAGAAATAAAATTCGGTGTTTCTAAACTAACGGTAATCAAGTCGCCTGAGGATGCAAACAGCAGTTCCTGTCGATAGAAAAAAGCCTCGACACCATGGATGATGTTTTAGCGGGAAATAGAAACAAGATGGCTGCCTTAAAAAATGCCCTTGACAAAGTCTTTGTCCGCCGTTTTCTTTTTGAGGAATATAATAGCTATGAAGTCTATGAAGACCTTCTCGTGGTAATCAAGAATCGTTACCCGAATCTAAGGGGCTGTAGTCTGCAAAGTGTAAAAAGGTTTTGCACTAATCATGGTATCAAGAAGAGAATGTCAGTTCCGGATAGAACTGAGTCAATATCGCAGTACAAGGTGGCATATCGGAGGTAAGACTATGTTCCAAATCGATCATTAAAAGGCCGGCTTTTTGACTTTATAGAGGGGCCTAGATAACCATTTCATTGCGAGATTTGTGTGTGCGAGCTCAAGAGGAACATTTGTCTAGAGCAAATGGTGAAAGAACCTTCTATAAATCAACTATAAAAGCTCTTGAGCCTACTGCGCTGCAGGTTTTGGGAGCAAACCATGGAGTAGTTCCACGGAACAATCCTCCGTGTTCTTTGCAGGGTGGGATGCATTACTCCTATGACTATGTGCAACAAGTGCATTATCCGAGTAACCCTTTGCAACCTGGTCCTATCTATTTCAAAACGCTGCGGAATTGTAGTATTTTTTGTGTCTGTTGCGAAGCCATTCCTCGCCAAGTAATCTTTTTAGTTGACGCGGCAGTTCTTACTGGTAAAGGAGCTAACAGTACTATCAGTTTAGTCCATTACTTTTTTAAGAACTTTGGGCTTGGCAAGACAAATGCCTATATCCATGCAGACAACTGCGCTGGTCAAAATAAAAACAATTACTTTCTTTGGTATTATGCCTGGAGAGTAATTGTTGGTTTGCACTGGAGCATCCTGTATTCTTTCCTGGTTGCCGGCCACAGTAAGTTTTTCCCCCACTGGTGCTTTGGCTTGGCTAAGCAGGCAGTCCACAAGACTTTCATTTCGGACCTGTTTGAGTTGGCTCATACAATTGACAACTCAACTGTAATGGGTGTGAATGTTTCACAACTCTGCGGGCTCCATGATGGTTTGGTTCTCATTCCTACATACAACTGGTCTAGCTTTTTTGACAAGTACTTCAAAAAACTTCCGCTTCAGCAACGACTCGCTTGGTTGAGTCTTCTGTAAGTGCTATGTTGATTCTGAAGAAGTGGAGTTTGATTTGCTCAGAGATCCAACAAAACTTCCACCTTATACACTTCCTCCTACCATTAATCCAGCAGGCCTGGATTTAGAAAGGAAAAGCTGTCTGTATAAGGAAATAAGACAGTTTTGCAAGCCAAATTCTGCGGATCTGGTGGCGCCAAAACCATGAAACGGTAAGCCTTGTTGAAAATGTAAGCTTCATAGTTTATTTAGTTTACTTTGAAACTTATCGGCAAAATCTTCCAGCGAAAGTGAAAGCGTTTTAAATATCTCAGTAAATTGATATCAATTCTATGTGGGATAAAAAGAAACTTTTCAATTCAAGGCAAGATTATTTCAACAGAAAGCGAAAACAAGCATTGAACACTGACATTAATTTCATCACGCATTGGACTCGACAATGTGGTAAACATGCAATGCAGTCTGGATTAATTATCTGTTTATTTCATTTTTGACTAGTTGAAAAGATAATTTATGCAACAGTGTTGCTTTGCTAAATATGCAAATAAGACCTTAACCTTTCAAATGCACTGTAACAAAACTCCTCGAATGTGGTTATAATTTCCATAAATTGTGATCTTCTCATTGTGAGTGTAACGCAACGTGCGTTGCTGGTTAGAGCAATAAAACACTCGTTCATGTATATTGCTAGCAGATTGTCGGACGGCAAAAATTACCCAAAAGAAGGAACAGAAACCATTCAAACCGAACTAACAATGCCTTTAACAAAGTACAGAGTCTAAATAGTTCATTAGCGGGATCGAAAGCCAACATGTTTTGTATTTACTCGCGAGAAAACAAAAGTTTTGTATCGAGCAAACTGTTTAAGTGGAAAACATAATTTCAAATTCTTCGGTAAACTTGAGAATTAGTTTAGAGAAAACGTAGGCAGAAGTACGCAGTAGCAAACAAAATATTCAAAAGAAAAGGTCGCACCTCACGCAAATATTCAACGTATTCCGCATTCCAAAGAGTTTCAAAGCATTTCAGAAGGGTTTCCGAAGGGTTTCAAAGCGTTTCAAAAGAGTTTCAAAGGGTTTCAAAGCATTTCCAAAGGCTTTCAAAAGGGTTTCCGAAGGGTTTCAAAGCGTTTCCAAAGGGTTTCCAAAGGGTTTCCAAAGGTTTTTAAAGCGTTTCCAAAGGGTTTCCAAAGGGTTTCAAACCCTCTGAAACCGGGTTTCCAAAGGGTTTCAGAGCGACCTCAAATCCCCTAGAAAACGCTTTTTGGATAAGACGTGTTTTCGTATGGAGGGTCACAAATTATCCCACTCGAAGAACTCCCCATTGACAACCAAAAAATTGCCGTCTTTGATGATCTGGTTTGTGAAAGCAACCAGAACAGTATAGTCAAATATTTTATCAACGGGTGGCACAGAAACTGCAGTGTTATCTATCTCACGCAGACCTTCTACAAGCTGCCCAAAAATGTCCACGACAACTGCAGCCATTTTTGCGTTTTCAGTTTTCTTCCAAGGGAAAACAAGTGAATCGCTGACGAGCTGGGGGTCGACCACAGACTGCTGGACCGCGCCACTGAAAAAAATACTCTTTCTTTTATTACGAGAAGCCGCAGAAATTGATAAAAAAATTTTGTCAAAGATATATAGAATGGGTTACATCAACTGACAGTGGTGGCAGCTCTGAGGGACTCGCAGGGCCGCCTGGGCCGCAAGGACCAAAAGGCGCGCAGGGACCACAAGGGCCAAAAGGTGATCCTGGCACTGGTTTCAAATTAGCTCCCGATGGAAACTTTGACATAGAGAGAAAAAAGGTACTGAATTTGGAAGTCCTGTCTGACGCCAAAATAGGTGATTCTCTTGCAACAACTAGGAAATAATTTTATTCTGGCGTTAACAAGGGATATGTGAATGAAAATTTTCTGAAAAAAGATTGGTTCAATTTCGATCTGAAAGGTTCTAATATCAAAAAGGGCGAGCCGTACTATGATGGGCTTTATGGAGATCACGATCTCGTTTCATTAGAATATGTTGATGGGCAGGATGCCAGACAAGATATCGCAATAAACAACAAACTTTCAAAAGACGAGACAAGTCAGATGGAGGGCGCTCTCGTCATGAACAACAATAAAATCATCAATGTGGGGGACATCACAGAGCAAGACGGCGATGCCATCAATTATTGAAATTTCAATTGCGAGAAGGGGGTGTTAACCAGGCTGATCAGCAACGCCAGTGCACAAGCTGTACAGCGTGACGGGTCTGTTCCCATGACTGGAAATTGCAACATGGTCAGTCACAAAATTACCAACTTACACACAGATGCCGCAGACTTAGGGTCAGCCGCCAATGTAAACAATGCAAACGCAAAATTGCTTCTTACACTTTCACAGAAGTTTGACGAAAAGGTAAGAGTCACACATCAACAGCTCGACAAGTAAAAAAGACGCCTTCGGTATATAATGGAGGATGTTGACAAGTCGACAAGCGAAAACAACGAAGACTTTCAAAGACTTTCCCGATTCACCCCATGATGTCAATAAAAAGGCTTGGGTTGTCAGAATGAGGAAGGGGAGTCAAGACAAATATATTCATCACAACTGGGTTTGAACATGTTTAAACTCCCAGACGGTGAGTACACTTTGGCGACTGAGTTTTTGCCGCCAACCATGGATGAAGTGGCCATGTCCATTGTTTCCACCTCTCTGAATATTGGCCAACAATCGTCCAAGCTGTTTCCCAAATACAGCGGATCCATTGTCCACCTGCACAAGTACGACATAACTCCTCCTGAATACATCTACGTTGACATAGAATGCCAAGGCACAGAAAACAGCCCCGCTCGGGGTGTTGGCCATTTGATTGTTTACGGAATCAAGGGAAAACAGAATGATGTTGACTCGATGTTTATGACGCTTTTTATGTTTTTGTAAAAAGCAAAATGGTGATGTAAACAGACTTGGACATGAACAGCCACCGTGTGTTTACTTCAAATCACTACATAAATGGTTATTTGAACACGAGAAACGGCAACACGTTCACACTGAATAGTTTAGATAAAATACTTGTTCCACAGAAATCCATCATAACGGAGATAGATTTTTATTATCCTGCTTTAAATCTGCTTTGCAACATTGTTGCAGGCAAAGTCATCATAACTTCCGCGGTTTCCAGGGGCATTACTTTCAACCCCGTTGTGTTTGCTTCTTTCACGGGCTTTGGCCTCGTTGTGAAAGCTGTGGCGAGCTTCAAAAAATACGACAAAAAGGCTGAGAAAGCCAACTTTGCCAGAGTCGAGTACAGAAAAATCCTTGATGCGATTCGATTTTATATCAGGGGTCAACCTTTTAACAAAAAAGCCCTTCTCCACAAGCTAAAAGTGGTTGACGACTTTATCAGCGACCATTGCATGGAGATACCTGCAAAAGTAGAAAAAAAAATATAACAAATGTTTCACCGTGATTTAAACACTCATGTTCTTCATGTATGCAGCATGGGACGCAGAATATACATCATGGGACACGGAAGGAAGGGACTGGTTGAGCAAAGAAGAAGAAACCCCCCAAAAACATGGAGACGAATAAACAAGGGTATTGGTGTAAATTTCATGTGGATCCAGACAAAAATAATTCAATGTTTTTGTCAAACGATTTTCTTGAAGCAATGAAAAGGATGGAACTGAAAGAGGTTGCCGATATTCTTTTCAAATGACGCTTCACCACGGTTTTGTTTCTTTCCACCACTTGTGGAACCTTTTTTTCGCGTGCCAGCAGGTTTTCCAAAATTTCGGGAGGTGGGGAGAAAGAAGTTTGAGGAGTTCTTCCTTTCGCGGGCAAGCGTTATAGGAAGCTGCTTGAAAGTAATCATACAGAAAGCAGACATAGTTGACCGACTTGCCGCAATCACGAAAGTCATTGATGACGCCATCCAAGAAACGATACTGCCCCGGTCATATTCTTCTCGACCGCCTTATTATTATTATTGTGATATTGACGGCATCTAAGATTTTGAATTCCTCAAGCCTTTTATGAAAATGTGCTAAATTATTTTTTTGTGGATGGTGGCTCTCCTTTTTGTGCTTCTTAGTCAAAGAACTGGTATTCATCAAATGCTATGCCCATGATCGTCTCTACCCTTCCCCATGATTGGCAAATGAGTTCAGAGGTTTCTGTGTCCACGTACATCTCCTCATCACAGCAGATACCGTATTCCATATTTTATGCAATGTATATACAAGTTCAAAATGGAAAAATGTCTGGCAAGACAGTACTACAGCCCAAATGGTTACTGGAAAGGTTTTGGAGCAATCAGAAAATTTGCCCAGGCAGCGAAAGTCTCTGAAAATGTTGTGAAGTGGTTGCTCTTCAAGCAGGCTCTTTGGCAGATCTACCTCCCTGCACCAAATCGAATTCCTCGCCTGAAATTTGACGTTCCCACACCCAACGTGGTCCACCAGGCAGACCTTGTTTTTATGCCACACGACACTCTGCCCCGCGGGCGCAAAGTTTTCAGATACGCGCTCACTGTGGCCAGCCGCTACAAGGAGGCCGAACCCCTGACCTCGAAAAATGCCGATGAAGTTGCGAAAGCTTTTCAGACAATTTACAGGCGCAGCCCTTTGACGTGGCCAAAAATGCTGCAGGTTGACTCTGGGCGCGAATTCATGGGCGCTGTCACAAAAGAGATGGAAAAACACAAAACATATATCCGGCGCAGGTGCGCTGAAATTCACCGCGACCAGGCCATTGTTGAACGTTTCAACCGCACCCTGGCTGAGCACTTGTTCAGGCACCAGTACACCGTGGAAATGCGACTTCCTGACGGCCAGCGGTCCACTGCCTAGGTGAAAAGACTTCCAGAAGTTGTTTCGGCTTTGAACAATGAGGTGACAAGCCTTATCGGTATGAAAAACCGCCGTCGTCATCAAAGAAAAAGCTGTTTATGCAAGGCCATCCACACCTTATTTCAGGCCTGCTGGAGAAAGGGAAAAATTACTCCACTCCCTTGTCCAAGTTCATTATCTCTACTACTAAAAAGGGCCACAGACCCAATCTGGTCTTTGAAAGTTTACAGCATTGAAAGATCTTTTACCAAACCGGAGCAGCCTGTTTTCTACTATTTGTGCGATGGCCCCAAGCACGGTTTCGTTGGTGAAGAACTGCTGGTTGTCCCTCCAAACACACAATTACCACCCGAGCAAATTTTAAAAGTTCGCCTTCCATCTCTCCAAGTTCATCATCCATAAATGTTGATATGTCCATTTTGTGCCCGTAAGCTTTTGTATAGATACTGTTGTCACTTATCCCATCGCTTTGAATCAAATGGCGAAAGCGAAATTTTGTTAATATGCATGCCATAGATCTCATGTCCCTCGCTTCGAAGAATGTTCATTCCGTGCTTTTTCTGCTTCGCACTGAAGAGCGTTTCCTTGTACTGTTTGTGCATTATTTGTTTCTTGACAACGTTCTTTTTCACGCCCTTCGTGTTTTTGATATTTTATTCATCCCCCTTCAAGATGGAGTACATTTTCGGTCTCAGACACACACTCTCTGCAATCGGGTTCCAGCACATTTTCCCTAAGACCTTTTTGTTGGTTTGAGTGGAGTGGATGCTCCTTCGGGTAGTCGCTCATATCATACAGATGTTTTCTCCTTTCCATGTCTTTGTCTCAAGCAGAAGGCTGTCGGTGTCTGTGTACGAGAGCTCGCACTTTGAGCCATATTTTTTTTCAGTACGTTGTAATAGTAGTCGTACATCAATTTCCTTCTGTTGTCAAGGATTGTCATCCCCACAAAGACTGGCTTGTTGAGAAGCAGCTTGCTTTTTTGCATGTTGATTCCTGCCATGTCGTTTGTAAATATTGCATACCTTGAAAACAAAGGGCTGGCAACCAGTTTCCTTATTTTATTTGTCTTATTGCTGTTCACTATTTTTATGTCAACATGGTTACGCAGGTTTTCCATGGTTTTGAGCTGTCATGAGCTTGTAAAAGTTCTTTTCAAAGTCGCTATTCGCTTTTTTCCTGAATTCTGTGTTCATCCAGATGTATGACTCCATCCAGAATTCTTGTTCGAACTCCAACACCCTGTGCATGCACTTCAGTTTCATGCCCTGCTTCAGATAAAACTGCAAGTTTCTGTAATTCACGACCTAGTTGTTTTTGACTTCAAGTGTCAGCAGCAGCTTCTTGCTGTCTGGGGGTTTCAGCGCCAGGTCTTCCTTCAACCTATTTTGGTATTCCGACATGCATTCCTTTTTCACTACCTTTTTCTCCGGCACCAGGGGATAGCTGTTGTGCTCCTTCTGCAGTTCTTTCATATATCCGAGATCAACCTCAAGAATCCATGCATCCTTTGCGTTTTCTTTTTTCGCAAGGATCTCCTCCTCTGTGGGCATGACACATTTCCATTTGAAACCTCTTTTCGGGAGGGGCTTGCTCATTGCCCATCCGTAAAGGTTGTTTGCGTCTTCATATTGGATGTATGTTGTCGGTTTGCTGGGGTCGTATCCAGGAACATACGGGTTGTTTGCCTTTGTGTACCTCTTGCTTACCATGGATGTTCCACCCTGCATTCCCCTTTCTACAAAGAGATGCATATCAATGTCTGTTAATAACTCAAGCTCGACCCTCGTCTTTTTCAAGAGTGCGTCCCAGGAGAGGCCTGACAACGTCAAATAATGCGCCGGATCTAATCCGGACTGCTCTTGGCATAGGTTTCAGAAGTTATCAAAAACATCCGCCAGCAGTGCAACGTCTGTTTTCACGTAAGGGTTGTGATAATCTCCCAGCGTTTTGCATTCAAAAGCCTCCCAGACAGCCTGGGCATGCGCGTACTCTTCGTCTGTTATGTACTCGTCGTTCAGCTTGCTGTAAAACTTCTCTTTGTCCAGAAGCCTTGTCTCAGTGAATCTCTCTCATGAGTCCATGTACTCGCAAGGGTAGATCCCTTTTTTGTAAAGTTGCTGCCTTTTGAAATGGTTGATGTTATTTTCAGTGATTCCTTTGGTGTTGCACTTACAAGTGAATCAAGGCTTCCTTGCAAAAAGTTCAAGCTTTCGATGAAACGCAGACCTCCGACTGAAAATGTGATATATTTCTCCATGTTGTTGGCAATGCATTCCACCTCTTTCTGCTGCTGTGACATTGCTTGCATTAAATGGTGCGCATCGTAGCCCCTCAGGTTGTGGAATACAACTGATATTTTGTCCGTCTTGGAGTTTATTCACAATTTCTTGTTGCATTCGTTGTGTGCGGCTCCGTGGTACCTGCCCGTTATGTGGCAATGGTCCTTTACTGCGTCTCTGAAGTTTTGCTTCATCAAAGGTTCTGCGCAGAACAAACATGTTTCCTGATTTTTTGCAATCCATTGGTCTGTTTTGTTTTTTCCTTTCATTTCTCTTTTTGGCCCAACAAATTTTATTTCTTTGAGTGCCGTGTAATAACAACGTTTGTGACTTTGGCCACAATAACGGCCTGTGTCATGGTCCCCGATGGGTATTGAGTCTAAGAATTCGTCTTTTATCAATCTTTTGTTACAAACATGGCAATCAGCTGCTCTTTTGAAATTTTTCCAGTCTTTCCACGTCATCACAATCGGCTTTGGATGCGGCCAAACTCTCCTCTTTCTGCAGAATGTCTTCATAAAACTTTTCCACAGCGTTTTTTCCCCTGTAAACCTTTGACCTTGTAATGTTTCCGTCGCATCTCACAACTCTGTAAAAATACCCGCATGCCTCATGCCTTTCGGTCTTCTCTGTGTAGCTTGTTTGTTCTCTCTCTGGCCCACGCTCGCAGCTTTATTAGTTTAGCCTCAAAGTCCACATAAATCATGTAGACCTTATTCATCTGTTTGTGATAATTTTGGAAAGAAAGTGTGGTTTTCCCCTCTTCTGGCATCTCGATCCTTGTCAGGGTTCCATTCACTCCATTGCAATATTTTTTGTGACTTTCCAGCAAGTCTGCTCTTGAAAAACCAGTTAAGCACATCATGCAATAGTGCTTTGCATTTGAATTTTTGGTCTGATCGAAGAGCAAAGTGCTTACCTTTTTTTTTACGTAACAATAGTGTTGAATTTCTTCTTCTTCTTCTTCTTCTTCTTCTTCTGACACAATTAACATCAGGTTTATCTGCTGCACATTCGCCTCTTTTTTGCTTACCCTGTGAATAGTCACTTCTGTATCACCCATAAATGTAATAAAAACCATAAATGTAATACCAACCATAAATGTAATAAAAATTAACCATAAATGTAATACTAACCATAAATGTAATAACTTTTAACCACAAATGTAAT
>Ga0126337_10001696_pt1 | contig 13541 bp, 3 predicted proteins | sample DipCmetagenome_FD_92527 | JGI IMG/M metagenome (GOLD analysis project Ga0126337, IMG submission 92527) | Coral microbial communities from La Bocana,Puerto Morelos, Mexico - Diploria C A metagenome | ecosystem: Host-associated > Invertebrates > Cnidaria > Coral | place: La Bocana,Puerto Morelos... | reverse complement strand
TTCCAGCCCCTCCCTTGAATCACATCTCTGGAATCTGCTAAAATCTAGCAGACACGTGACCAGCCGCAACCAGGGTACTTTCTCGAGGTAGGAAGAGAGAGGACCCTGGGAACGAGGTTGGCGTTCTCGTTGCCGTCGCCTTCGTGGTTTGCTTAAGGTCCCTAATGTCGGAAAGTCCTCCACAGGTGTTGTTGGAGTTAACACATGCCAGAAAAACTCCAGGGGCTCTTGAATTTCAAGTTCCTTGCAATGACACACACTTCCGTTTGGAATTTTATTCTGGTTTGTAATATTCCAGAAGCCACTGTAAGTACGTTCAGAAAATCAACAATTAAGCTTTCAATTCGTTATTAGTTTTAGTAAGAAAAAAGGAGACACGAAAACCTGACAATTAACACTAGAAGACAAAATAGCTAATTTGAGCTCTGCGATGATATCAGGATACATCCTAAATTGACAAGCAGGAAGGATGAAGAATTGGACTCGCTCAACAGAGCAAGGACTTTTTTCTGACGATTGGAACATTGTCCCGGAGGATGAGATGCTGGCTTACAATAGGCGAATTTGGTAAGTTCGTAGTGCCGGTGCGAAAGGTTTCTGTACAATTATTTGCAGCACATGCAATTACATTGTAGTAGACACATTCCTAATCAGGGTCAGAAAGGATTGGCGACGTTAAATTGTAAGAGAGATTGAAATATTTTAAAGAACTTGTAAGGAAGTTTAAAAATAAATTACCATTTAATAACTTTCTCTGTCTGTCTGATTCATATTTCATAATTGGCATTAATACATAGCTTACATGTATGTAGCTTATTAAAGAACTACAGCTAATGGCATACGAACTACGCTTTTTGATTGCACCCTGCTTGCCGCGAGCATTTTTAGTCTCTAAAAAGTGCAAGGAAATTTTCCGCTTTCTGAACTGCATGAGTCATCTGGAATACGCATCGCAAGTTTCTATTCGATGAAATCGATTTGGCTAGGTATTTGCCATGAAAAAAAATCTCGGAATTTGTATTAATAATTTTTTTTTAACCAAAACATTTAGGTGGAGATTGGTATGTAAAAGGATATATCATATAATTATTTTCTAGATTCGCCGCAAAGGAGAGCAAAGGAATTAGTAAATTTTCACTTGCGTTTCTCGTATTGATTGCAACCGGTCAATAACATTCTCTCGTTCGTAAAACATGTGGTCGCTACATGTGGTAATTCCAAGTTTGGAAATTTCCTTGGTAATTTTCTTTTGACTCCGACGATATTAATTATCTTTTGGATTACTGGGGTTATCAACAAATACCCACAGAATCGTTGTATACGGGGGCTGAACTTTTTACTTAACACAACAACTACAAACAAGCAAAATCTAGTGTGTCGGTCTTTTATGAATCACTGTTCTCCTGTTACTAATTCGACTACCAGCCCTTTTGTCCAGCATTGGTTTTGTTGGTGCTTTTACCTTTCGCATGTCACTAAAGTATTTCTTTTGGTCTTGGTAGCGGCGTTTTTTCATTTCTGTCGTACCACTTCTTGGTAAACAACAGTCGTGATGACAATAGTAAAGACAGTTAAATGGCCTACATTCAGACGGACAAGGTACTTTAATGGTAAAATGCGAAGATTGAGCCAACTTGTTTATATCAGATAACCCAGACGTACGCTCTGAATAAGCTCTGCAGCACGTCTCGTCGCAATTTGGATAACAAGATCGTGAGCAACCAGAGTGGCAAACGGCCGCTGGAGGAGGAAGAGGAAACGGAGGACGATTTGGACCAGGTTGTTGTTCTCTTCTTGTGGGACTAACGGCTGGAAAGTTTGCGTTCGAATCTTCCTTTTTGTAGCCAGCTCTACAGCAACTAATCGTGCATGCAGGGAAGCATTCAGAAGCACAACCACCCGGGCAAAGTGGCGTATTAATCGAAGGACGAGTAGCTACCAAACGTGTTGGTGTCAGAGACGGCACCGTTCGACCACAACATCGCAAAGGACACGATGGCCCGCAGTCGTGTCGGCAAACGGATGAGCAATCTTGGCTGGTAGGAGGAGGTTCCTTAGCAAAGAAATTGTTATATGACTGTTTGGCCTTGTAGTTTGCTACTGGTTGCTGTGATAGTTTTTTAAAAGTCACTTCGCCTCTCTGGCAACAGCTTTCCAAGCATTTTGGATAGCAGTAGGCTGGACAAATGGGTGTGCAGGCAGCAGGAGGCTTAGGTAAAGAGGAAGCTGGAGCCTGAGTTCTAGGTGGTGGAGATACTGGTGAAGACTTTGCAATTTTGATTTGCTCTGTTGGATGGTGATCGGCTAATGATAAAGTAGTATTTTTTGAGCAACAAAGCGGAGGACAGTTGTTAGAGCAGTACAACGCACATGATGGTTGGCATTTTAACGGATTTCCTACTTTGATTATCGTCTTTCCCTCGGATTTGTCACGACAACATTTCGTTGGACAAATATGCAGACATGTCTTGTTGCAATAATCTGGACAAAGATCGTTTGCTTTTTGACTTTCCGCCACACCAACTTCCTTGATGTTATTTAAGTGGTTCTCTGTACTCACGGTCTTCTGCTTTGTATGACTTAATGTTTTTAGTTTATGTTCGTTTGCTTTGACAGGAAATTTTGCGAAGTGTTTGGCACCATACAGACTACCATACATGTTGTACATCATATTCAAAAAGTTCATCATACCAAACCAGCTCATTGCATTTCGGAAGAAATCTGCACCGTTCTTGCTCTCGCCTTTTATTTTCTGAATGTCGGCACTTTCCAAAGTTGCAAGACGAGTGGAATTACCATCACAGCAGATTGGCGGGCAGTTTGGATTACACTTTGTTTTACACGCTCTAGGGCAAAACTTTTCTGCCATAGTTTTCATAAAGTTCTCTTGAACTTGAGGGTCCATCATTGGAATCGGGTGCTTTGCCCCAGGAAGATAGCAGCACGTTTTTGGACAGGATGGTTGACAGTTTTCCAGGCAACTTAATGGGCATTTTCCTAGACAACATCGAACAGGGCAGGAGTCACGACACTCTGTCTTGCATTGAGCTGGACATTCTGCATCGTCTTCAACTAGAGGTCGTGCTGCCACTTCTGAAACTGCAAATCCTCCAGCAGGATTTTTTAAGTTCACAGCTTCCAGGCTGGTGGTTTCAGAGTCAGTAGGGCGCTGTTGGAAGTCAGGTGCAAAGTTTGCAACGTGTTCATTGATTTTGCCTTCTGGTTTAAGAACAACTACTGTTGGTCGAGGAGTAGTGACATTTTTCTGGGGTGGTGCATTAGGTGGTACATTTATCTCCTGAAGATTTCCGTCGTTGTAGTGAATTTTAAGAACCGGATGATGTTTGCAACAGTTTGGTGGACATCCGGCGTGGCATCTCGTGGCACATTGAAGAGGACAGTTTCTGTGTGTTATCTTGTATGCTGCATATAAAAATGAGGAAAATACAGTGTGTTTTCTGCCATAACAAAGAACGGGCACCGACGTGGGTGTAGAGAAACAACTTCGATAGGAAAGAAGGGAAACTTTTGAGTGCCATATTTCCGATACTCAGATGACAGTGTTTGTTTTCGTCAAATGCACTTCTATAACTTGTTTAATTATACGGAGTCCACGACTTAAAGGGAGCTCAATCAATAAAAGCTAGATTTCTGATTCATGTAGACGAGAAAGACATAAATAAACAGGCGGACTTACGTGCACATTCATATCCGTTGAAGTAATGATGATGATCACACACACAGAACCCTTTGATGCATTTTCCATGTTGCTTGCAGCCCGGTAGACAAGTGTCAGCTGTTGAATTAGTAAAACGATCGAAAAGAAAATCACTGTTACCTTGAATGCTAAGGGAATTACTATTTTAGTTATCCTTTTATTTTCATCACTTTACCATTCCTCTTGGTAATAGAAAGCAATAGTATGATATTAACAATGCATTGAAGTTGAACTTCCTGGTTGTGACAAAGTAAATAAAATAAATTTGAAAACCAGCAGAAAACTAATACTAAAACTTACAAAAAAAAACGGCCAGTTTTCACCAGCGCACAAGCATAAGCAAAAGTAGCAAACGCATACGCATTAAGGCGTTAATTTCTCTAAAAATAAAAAAGGTGCTAATTACAAACATTTTCTGCTTCTACTCGCGCGCCGGTTAAAACATTTATCATTGGAATTGACGTGTTTGAGGTTAAATCGGAAAGGCCGTTAGTAATCATGAGTAGCGTGCAAATACTTACGGCGGCAGTCGAATCCATCGCCAGTGTAACCCGCCTTACAGACGCATTCTCTTTGGATGCACTTAGCATTGTAATGGCATTCTTTACATTCACTTGGTGGTGACTCTTCACCTGACATAGAAACGTATAGTACTTGATTCATACGAGCACCACTGACGAAAACGAGTTGAAAAATATTATTTTTTAAACTTTATTAATTTGATACTTTCTTTATTATTATTCTTTTCATTGTTTTTACCTGTTGTTTTAATTGTCTTAGTTACATGCAGTTTAAATTGCTTTGATATTCGTAAGAACCATCAGATGCGTCATGCGAGAGAAAAAATAAATGATTACTTAAAGAATATGCATCCTACATGAATTTGCAATGAAATGCAATGCAAATTAAATATTAGCGATAAATTTGCTTACTCACGGCTACTGGCAATAAAGTAATTTCCCTAGTCATGTTGTTATAAATACATCGAAGTAACCAGGAACGCGTTACGTGGCTATAAGCCTATAATCACTTTGCGTTTTAAAGGTATAAAAAACTGTGATGTAGCTGATCATAACTGGCATCCTGATAATAGGAAAATATAATGATTTGCTACACGAAAGAGGAAGAAGATGCAATAAATTACGATCAGATGTACGCTCGGAAAAGAGAGTAATTACGTATAATGTTATCAGAAGTGACTTTGCATGTTATGCCATTTAAAGCAATAATTAGTAGTTAGGCTACATTACGAAAAATAATGAAATTAACGTTCATTTTACAGGTAGCTTTTTATGAAAAATGGGAATGATCTATAATCGCTTTTCATTTAATAACACAAGACTACGTGGCTGCTTGCAACGTTAGTCGGGTTTGTAACGTGTGTTTCAAAAGCCAAAACCCGTTGTGTATTGTGCACGAAATGAAAATCATAAAGTTAATCTCAACCATAGTTCATGCATACCTGGTTCCGGACCAGAAAGAGCGTTCAGTATATGGGCCAACGGCTGGTCATCGTTGATGATGCACACTTTGTCTATGCATCTTGCATGGGGAGGGCATCCTTTACATCCTTTAACTGCGCATGCACAAAACAACACTAAATTCACGACTGCATTTATTGTCATATATCGTTAACTGTTGAGAGTGTTAGGTTTTAATTGACCTTAAATTATTTCATGTATTTTTTACATTAGTTAGCTATTCTAAAGCCTGCGTTAATGCTTAAGAAAGATTAGATAAACTATCTTCAATCCAATCGAGCCTTCGGTTGAGAGACCAATCCATGCACTTAGTTCTTTACCTCTGTCACCACGGGCATCACATCCGTAGGATGGCATTTAAACGTGCGCTATTTGCAGAGTTTGAGTGCTCTGTGAGTTATTTTATACACCATAAGGTGAAATAGATGCATCTTATTACACCTTTGGAGGAGAAGTAGTGATTTAAAAATATTGGTAAATTTTGGCGATCCCACGAGACGAGTTAAAAGAAAATGACGCGAGAAAATGCGCAGCGATACTACATGTTAAAACATTTTGTAATTTATTACGCATCCGATGTTTCTTCATCAAGGAAAGAGGTTGTGAACCTCAAACTGTGTTTTGTGCCGCGCGCGCATAGTCAGAGAACTAGAATGGAATGGACTGGACTGACTTGCAAAACAGCTTTATCACAATGCACTTGCAAATATTCCTTTGGGGTTTTATAAACGTGACTTGTAGTGTATAAAGTGGAGTAGGATCATAAATGTTGCAATTTACCTGCCATTGGGCCGTTCTTGTTTGCTATATCAACAATCTTGTTGAAATCTTCATCGAGCGACGGCATCTTCTCCCCGATACCTGCTTGTTGAAACTGTTGCCCAGCAAAGTTGAATGCGTTCTGACTGTCTACAGAAGTAGTACCTTGCGATTGTTGATTTTCCTCTGATGCGGTCGCGTCACTATTCGAACCTTGGTCATTCAATGAAGCATATCCATTGACTTCAGTACCAGTCACAGCTTGGTCAGTGTTTCCGTTCTCATCTATAGCGGCAGTCTGATACCCAGATGGGGCACTTACAGTTCCTGCTCCTATAAAACCGTTGCTGGTGCTTTCTCTGGAATCTGAGCCCCCGCCCATATTTATAACATTAGCACCATAGTTTGCCCCGAGGCTTCCTTGACCATCTTCTTCGCTGCTGCTTTCTTGTGGGGACACCGAAGGTTCTTTAAGCGCTTCCTCGATGGAGGAAGCGTATTGAACACCGGGTGGTGCGCTCTTATCTCCGCCTTCATTGGGTTGTTCGTTTGCATATGTTACTGTTCCCTGTCCCTGTTGCTCAGCGGTTGTCTGTTGACCTTCTGTTCCGAACAGACTACCAAGGGAATTGGTGGAGGTCGTGAAACTCTGTGTTTCAGGGGACGCACCCTCCGACTCTTGTGACTCCTCGGATGGCGGTTGCTGTTGCTGCTGGTATTCCTGTGCTCGATCCTGCTGTTGCTGCTGCTGCTGCGATTGCTCATCAAAGCCTTGTGACTGCTCTTGACTAAGCTCCTGTGTTTGACCTTGTTGAAATCCGCCTTGATCAAAACCAGTTTGACTTCCACCTTGTTCCTGACTACCTTCTTGGCCACCTTGCTCTTGACTTTGACCTGCTTCGTCGCTCTGGTATTGTAATTGCCCTCCGTCAATCATCTGACTTTCCTGTCCTCCCAGATCCGCACCTTCAGTCCCTGGTCTCGTAATATCCTGTTCTTGTTCTTGCTCCTGAGGCTGTTGAGTGTAAGCCTGTTGCTGTAACTGAATGGCCTGTTCTAGACTGGTAGGCTGCTGCCTACCATCACTTTGACCAGCGTCCTCGCCATTATTACTCGCAAAATTTGTAGTAGGTGACTGGCTGCTGTCTTGTTGGTACCCTGCGCTATCGTACTGCGATATTGAGTTGCCATCACCGATTTGTTGTTGCTGTTGAGATGGATCTTGGTCTTTTACATCTCCCGTTTGGTCTCCTTCTGTTAGTGGAGAATACCCTGCCGCTAAAGCTTCTTGGCCACCAGTAGCAATCGGTTGGTAATCTACAGATTGGGTCTGAAGTGGAGAAAATGATTGAACCAAAGCATACTTTTTAAATAACTTTTTCTTTTTCTTCTTAATATTTTCCTTTTGATGGAAATCATCAGGCTTTACTGGAATCAGTTTTGACTTCTTAGAGTGTGCTAACCGGCTCGTCCCAATGAGAACAGTTTTATCTTTAAGTTTTCTTGATTTTTCAGCGTGATGAGCCCGTGCAGATGGCTTCGGAAATTTGCCATCAGCTTTAGCAACCATGTGTAAAGGTACATCTTCCTTGTGGCTGATGTTGTGCTCTTTGCTTAAACCTCTTCGGTGATGATCATTTTCTGAGGAACCTGAAGAATCAATTTGCTTTTTTCGCAAAGAAGCATTTTCTCCCGTGATATCTTCTGAAGTCTTTACTCGATTTAGCTCCTTTTCTACAACGTTCTTCCTTCCACTCTTTCCTGAAAGCAAATTCGCTGACGATTTTACATTGCTTTGTCCAAGATGAGTTTCTCCTTGACAAGGGAACTTAAAAAACAATTGTAAAATACATGACAGCAAAACTGGCTCAAAATACCTAAAAACTTTCATATTTTGACTACATATCTTTCTCCCTGTTATAGTGAAAACACAACTCTACAATTAATAATACAAACAATTGTGTCTTTCAAGCGAGAAATATAGGTAACACGAAAACAATTCGATGCCCGGTGGTTCTTGTTTGTTTTTCATTAATCACATGCCAAGTTCAGCGCTCTACCTGCTGAGCAGTTAAATATTTAGCTTCTGATTGGCCCAGCGAACGTCTGGAGAGCGTAGAGCTGGTTTCCTTTTCGTGGTCCAGTGCCTACTCACCAGAAGTGTTATTTTAGAGTGCAGGTAAATTTTCGCTGAACATAATAAATTTGGTGCCCATTGTCATAACAAGTATGGAAACTACAGGTATTTGGTTTAAACCAAGCTAACTAGAACCAAATACACGAACTAGTGGTACTTTGATATTCAGCCGTTAATTACAAAAGGGGATAAATTTCAGACATAAACACAAACAAAGAACCACAAATCACGTTAACTCATCTCAAGGAGTGGTTTATATTAATAGATGCAATGTCACCTGATCATTGTAACCGATATTATGAGTGGGCCCTCTTCACAAAGTTTATCAGCTTACCATTTAAATGCGTTTATACCGACATGGGACTCAGATTTTGCCTTTTCCCCACGCTTGCCAATTGTGAACGTTGTATCCTTGGCGTTTCAGTTCCTGGCTATATTAAGCCGCTTTTATCATTCCATATTTATCAGTTTCCATATATAACGCGCGCTCTGATTGGCTGAAAAATCAGTAAAGAGCAGATGCACGGGTTAATTACGGTAAGCTGGCTTGACAAATTTGACCCAAATTAAACATACCCTGTGGCTCAGACAAACGCAGTAAAAACGTGGTATTCGTCCGCAGTAAATTATGGATGCACGGAGACCATTCATAACCAAAATACTATAAAAAAAAACAAGTTTTGCTTGTTGCTTGTTTGCTTACTAGCGATCTCCCGTCATCTCAGCGTTATGCACCTGAACAATTTCGTATCAACGCTGACCCTACGAGTGATCAGTTGAAAGCTTGCTGTGATACTCTTTCCTTTCCAACTTTAGCGCTAGTTCGGGCAATAAATAACTGTAGCTCTTTTTAAATACAACTCAACGTCTCGCATTTTTATCCGCAAGCTTTGAGCTACTTGCTTCCGTAATTTCAAATGGAAAAGTGTTCGCTTTCATGACCCACAACGCGGCCGGATTCCTTTGGACTAGAAAGTTTTACATCCTTATTTAATAAAATTTAGTGAGTCTTGAAGTAACCGTTCTTTTGTCGAAAGCCACTCGAAACCGAATAGTTAGCCCAGTAGAAGTAAAGTGTGTTATTGACAGTCTCGTTAGCCAATCAAATTAATTGAACAATTCCAACAAGGATCGTGTTTGGCTTATTTTAGCGTATTTTATCAGAGAACAGATGCAAGCTGACGCCACCTTTTTGCCCGTTTGGATAATAAACTTTGGTTTGAAAATTAAAAAAAATAATTCGTTCTTTTTTTTTATTATAGAACAAATATAAAAGCCCCGATTGTGCTCTGTTCTGTTGTAAAGCACTTAGGAAGCGGTAGAACACTGAAGAAATAGGAGGAAACACTCGACTAAGCTTCGTGATTTCCCCTACACTTTTTTGTGCTCTGCCGCTTCCTGCATGCTTTGAAATAGCACAGTTGCAAGTCTTGGCAACAACGATGTCTCGCGTCAGAGTTTGACTTGACTTCACTTGACTTTAATAGCATTTATTTCTGATAATTACAAGGAGTGGCTGATCACGCTAATAGCAAAACTAATCGAGGCGGATCAGCATTATCAGGATTTTTATTTATTCTTTTTACATAAATGTCTTGATTTAGACTTATTTTTTTACATTAAAGTAAGAAGAGAAAACAAGGAAAATTATCATTAGTTTAAGAACTATTGGTTATTTGATTCATTGAGGAAGAGAAAAGGAAAAGGAAAAACATACCTACATTGGCATAATATTAACAAATTGAACAGTACATCTATCTCTAACAACTGATTTTCAAATCATTTCTTAATTGAGAGATAATAGTAATCGTCTTTCTTGGATAATATGTCAATTAGAGAAATATGCAGTTTTGTTTTGAATTCTTTTTTGGAAGCTATCTCTAGGAGACTGGTAAGTCGTTCCACACCAATGCACCAACCCTCGAAAAAGCTTTTTGCTGGGCTTCTAGTCTAGATTTTGTTATGTAGAAATTGAGCGAGTAGTTACCATATCGATGGATATATTTCATGTTTGTGAAAAGTTCTAGTATGTTGTGTGGCGCAATTTTGTTTTGGACGTCATACATAAGGCAACATATGGATTGGAAATAGAGAAGGTAAGGCAAAATATGCGATTTAACAAAAAGTGGCACTACGTGTTCGTTCCTAGCCGCAAAATTCATAAAGCGCAGGGCACGTTTTTGTGAGTGAGCCTAGGGTTCCTCGCCGTGAGCTTTTTCTGAAGCTTAGTAGAGAGTGAATCCGCTCGATGTTTGAAAAGTCATCCCCATGACTTGGATTTTTTTCTTTTTTCCCGCTTTCGCATAATGAGCATTGAATCTATCTCATAGGAAACACTGTAGCAATAAATGCCAATCTTAAACGGCTGTCAAGATCTATCGCCGCTAATGCTGTATTGAGAAGTCACACAATCCCCGCAGTGCCATTAAAGAGCACAGTTCACTTCCCCAATTTTGCCGTATATTCGAGCTTTGACCGCGTCCTTTCTGAAAATAAAATTTTAATACACCTTTATCTATCAATTTTTGAACTGTAGTACACCTCAATCTTTCCCACCTACCCATCCTTTTTTAAAGGTCGTTTCTGTTACATCAGCTCGTGGCGTTTTATAGTTAGGAAATTTCTTTTTACTTCATTTTTGCTTTTCACCTTCTTTTGTCATAAAACATAACTCATGATAATGCACAACTTCTTTATTAATCTTAGTTAAGTCCTAGCATCTCTTTTGTACTCTAAACATTTGTGGAGCTTAAGATCCAATCGAGATTTTACATTTATAACAAGGTTCATGATATTGGCATGAATGGGCCGCCATTTTGACCCTTCCAGTCCTGGTGTCTACACACAGATTCTCTCCCCTGGACGCTCTACACAGTCACAGTATAGCAGTAGAAATGTGTGTATATCAAAGAGGTTTACCTGTGCCGATTAGCACGTACAATAAGTCTACCTCACAATAATTGCAGACGTTTTGGCACTCTCGCTGGCTCAAATTCATCAATGGCAGGAGAGAAACGAGAGCATGTTTAGATTATCGAAATTGCGATTAAAAAGGGACACACAAGTTAGCATGCACACTGGTGATTTCTAATGTTTTAAAATTCGGGTCTCGACTTTGCATTGCAAATTGTGAGATATACGTCAAAAATTATCTACGAAGCACACACGCGTCGTCCATCTTTTAAAGATGTAGTGCTTGTTACTGTGCGATTCACCATTCTTAGAGACGCGCCTAGGAGGAACGACAATTCAGTATATTCATCAACGATCGACTCGAGGTATATAATTTTTCAAAGCTTGTACACATCGTTAGCTAAGGATCCTCCAACTCCGTCAGCGCACTTCTCTGAAGGCCCATACGTTTTATAAGTATTTTCGTCTGCGCCACCAAAACACTGTCCTCCATTCTGTATGGCAAACACTCGAAGGCCAAGCCTTTTCGCCACGTCAGCGCACTTGCTGATTGGTTGCTTTCGTTCGTGGTAATTATCAGCCAGGAGTGGATCTAAACCTTCCATGACCATCATTGCTCGTTTTGAAGGGTCTCGCCAGTCAGTTGTATCAGACCAGCACCCCAAGCTACGGTATTCTGTGACTATGATGTCTTCTGCTCCGGAAAGAAAAATATATATATTTAATGAACAAAAGACTAAAACGCAAAGCGGGGAAAATTACGGAAGCAAATCTTATTTTTATGGGTTGCCCATGAAGAAGATTGACGAGTGTTAAATCTCCAAAGAAGGATCGTATTCATTATTCGTTATTTCTTAATTTTTTTTTCTTTTTTCTGTGCTCAGTGCTCAGGGTTACAACATTTTTTTTACCGATTTAAAGAAGTGTTAAATATTTGTTAACCATTTTGCTTCTACGCTCTTAATAAGTAAACGTTAACAAGACTTCTAGTCACAATTTTTTTCAGTGCACGCTTTATTTCAACAGTTTTGAAATACTGATAATGAATTACCTGCTAAAAAGTCCTTAAGCAAAACAATTATTGGTAACTACCTATACAAAACTACGAAATTGTCTATCCTATTCCTCTCCAAAGTAACATGACAGGTCTCTTTTACATATAGCATTTGAATGCATTTGTAAGAGTACTCGTTTTATGAAATGCGGAAAATAGACTACATGAAATAGTTTTTCAGCCAAGGTATAGGGGAATCTTTCTTTACAATAATTTGCCTCATTAGCATAAGCAATTCAGTTTCTGGTGGAGCTACAAATAAATCAGTTCTAAATATTGAAAGTTCATTGTGTGATCAACTCTGCCAATGAATATGAGCCAGGCGTATTGAATACTTTTTGCACAACACGGGTTAAAAAAACAAAAAATTTACAAAGAATGTATGAGCTCATTACCGCTTTTGCCACCAAGAGATTTTGCAGCTTTTGAAAGACAATTTTCTCCTGAATATTATACACAAAGACCTAAAAAATTTCATCATGTATAAATTCCACTAGCTCTTTAGCTGCCTGGCGTCAATTTATATCTAACATGTTTCCTTCTGTACATAAAGCCGTATGCAAATAAGCAAAAATGTAAACAATGACGTCAGCAAAGATCCCCCCTATAGATGTTCACTTTCTAGTTCAGTACCTGACCACTCTTGTCCATTTCTTGCTACTGGATTTACTGCTGGAGCAGGAATTTCAAGCTTTGGCCCATGTTGTAACGTATTTCGCGATATGCCATTCGCTGAGAGATAGATATATGTATCATAAATAAAAATAGGAAAAAATAAATATTGTATTTAACTTTGACAACGGATGCGTTTGGTTTACCCTATTCTAAAATATTAAATTATACTGGATTTCCATATGGAAAAATAATTTCACCCTTGAATCAATAAGAACAATTATTCCAGTTGCTGGATAATGTAAGTCTAAGCGGCGGACTATCGGATCCAGGAGTTTGAGGAAATCCTATTGGTTAACATCAGATCTTCCTTGGATCCTTGGAATCCTTGCAACAGTATTCGCATTTTTACCCTTGTATCTATTTGTACCTTTTATTGGTAAGCTTCGGCGAAATGTCAGGCCAGTTTGATTGACGGCATAGTGCGGTAAGGCCTACTCTGGGACCTTAAGTCGCCGTAACTTTTGGCGACTTTGTGCGATTTAAGGCGACTTTAGGCGACTTTAGCAAAATTGGCAGAGAAAACATGGCGATTTTAGGTGACTTTGCGCGACTTAAGGCGACTTTGCACAAATTTAAGCAACTAAGTCAACTTTAATGTAGTTACATGTAAGTGATACACTTAACTTAAATGTATCTTGCAACTAGGAAACTCCATTTTCAGTGGTTCAAAAGGTGACGACCCACCCCCACCCAATTTTGCACACCCCTCCCCCTGTTATTTTTGTCACCACAAATAAACCAATGGAATAATAATCAGTTTGTTTACTTTTGCATTGGCATAAATCACCATGGACTCATGTATTA
>Ga0126337_10001695_pt1 | contig 13542 bp, 6 predicted proteins | sample DipCmetagenome_FD_92527 | JGI IMG/M metagenome (GOLD analysis project Ga0126337, IMG submission 92527) | Coral microbial communities from La Bocana,Puerto Morelos, Mexico - Diploria C A metagenome | ecosystem: Host-associated > Invertebrates > Cnidaria > Coral | place: La Bocana,Puerto Morelos... | reverse complement strand
GTTAACTTTAACATTGTAATTAGCATAATATTTATATAGTGTATTTTAGACTTAGATATTACCTTTTTTCTTATGTAATTTAGACCTGATGAATTTTTTACCGTGGATAAATAAAGATTGACACACATCGTTAGAACAAAGTAATTGATTTGTTGTGAATTTACCCGGGTGAGAATAAGAATCCTCCAAAAGCGTCATCTTTAGTAATTTGGCTTTCAAATAATAAAGAAAAATCTGTCTTAATCCCTTAAAACATCGCCCCTTGGATGCCATTATGACAGCACTTGAAAGTATCATCCGACAATAACTCCAGTCTCCTACTCATTTCCCACGTGACACAAAGCAAACGTAGGTCCCTTCTTGTTTCCATAAAATGCTTGCCCGACGACGCACTATGCTCTAGGAAACTTGAACTGAACAACCAAATGAACTGAAAAGTTTAAACGAGGCAAGCGTGTCGGATCTCTACTAACTCTGCTAAGACCCTGTCCTCGTTTGGTCGCCATGGTGGCTGCTGATAAAGAGTATCCTCAAACAGGGTGTCTTCAAAAGCCAATTAAGATTGCAACAGTTATAATTTTAGCAATTAGTAATTTGGCAATGCGTTCATCTTACTGAACAGACACAGTGAAGACAGCATTATCAAGCATTAGTAGTAGTAATTGTACTACCGGCTAATTCAAAAACTGCAATCTGATTGCCTGAGCTATCGTGCGCTATCAGCTGTAAGTCTGCATTGAAGATTACCTAAAAATGGTGACCTTATCTCGCTTTACCCGGGTAAGTAAATTCACGAGAAGGCTAACTAAAAACTACATGAGATATTCACCCTCGGCTCTTTCAGCTATCACCTCAGAGAAATCACGGGCCTATAATCTAATTGTTAATTATTATTTAGCAGCCGGTTCAAAACACGCAGTAAACTAATCAACTACTCGAAATTTGATTACAGGAAGAATGTAAACATCAGGAATTTTCATCAACATTTTTAAATTTTTTTTTTAAAGTTATTTGGTGTTCGCCGTCAAAATGATCGATTTGGAATTTTCGCCATAATGTTTCAAAGTCAGTTGAACGTTAAGAGAGTGGTCACTTGTACGTAGTCGGACAACACGTTGCAACGACAACAACAGCAGTGCTTTATTTGCTCTAAAACACTTATCACACATTTACACAGAAAATTTCAAAACTACAATAACTTAGGAAAGAAATAGGTTTAAAGTCGAACCAGGGGGAATCTATTTCAAAAATCTCCGATATACAGACACGCAGACACGCCGAAGAGGTTCGAAAATCTATTTTCAAAAAATTAATATGCCTCTTTGGCAATATTATGCTTCTTTTAATAAGGGTAGCAAATATCGTAAGGTTTACTTACTTAACCGATTAACGTTGCAAGATGAAAGCTACGGCGGTCCTAAATGGCGGCAAAATGAATCCGGCCATTTGCCTGCCCGTCTGAAGTGATCTCAGTAAGGTTTTCCGGACCAAAGAGGGGTTCCTCCAGAGCAAATTTTAATAGCTCATCTTCTCCACTGACCGACAATTTTCACAATTAGGTGTAGGAAAACAACATCTGTTTTTCTTTGCATGGAAGTTTCACATCTCATTACAACTATATTATGTGATTGTGGGCAGTTTTAATGACCCTGGGCCGTCGGGATTAGTACTCTTTCTGTTTGGTGAGTTGTTACTTGTGACATCTAGGGCTCAACTTTAAGGATTACCGGAGGAAAATCTTTGGATTGAGTCAAGATAACTTTGTTCTTAAAGACGGGATAGATCACAAGCTTATCGCTATCTTCAAAAAGCAGAAGCCTTTAAGGCCGGGTTAAAATGATCACGCTAGAAGAGGAAGTCAAAAAACTCATTTACTTTTATCAGGAAATTATCGTTAGAACAAACATAATCAGAAGTAATTGATTTGTTGTGAATTTACCCGGGTGAGAATAAGAATCCTCCAAAAGCGTCATCTTTAGTAATTTGGCTTTCAAATAATAAAGAAAAATCCGTGTTAATCCCTTAAAAAATCGCTTCTTGGATGCCATTATGACAGCACTTGAAAGTATCACCCGACAAAAAATCCGGTTTTTATGCCACTTGTCACAGAATTGGGGCTGGTCACGCAGACAAATTGCTTTTGATTTTTTTTGTAACCCATTACGCGTCCTAACGCGACACAACTTTGAACTATATTCCAGCACAAAGTACTTTAAAATAAAATCTCTATGACTCGTCTTTCATTGGACAAATGTAAAAACATCACAGTACTAGACAAGACTGAAAAGAAAGTTGAGTGTTTGGAGGAAAACAGAGATTAATTTTGAGAGGTTTTAGCGATTTTTTGTGGTGTAGTGTTTCCTGGTACTCAAGTGGATTAAAAATATCACACTTGGATGAACACGCAAGCACGAGTGAAAATTCCCCGCCGCTTAATGACACAGTCATTTATTCGGCAAGCCCACAGTGGCGGTCATTTATTATGCCATCGCAGACTGAATAAATCACCTTGAGAAAAGCATTATCACGCAGTCTTGCCGTCTGCTTGCGGTAAAAGGTGTAATTCAGAATCTCCGTTTTATTTTAGCCCCGTCAAAACAAACTCTCTCTGCTTAGGAAGTACGCTGGATGAAGTGACCTTTTGAGCGTTGAGCTTGCATACATGGGTGACGAATCTTCCATTTGAAGTCGCTGTACTGCCTTTCTTAAGGTAAATAGCTGTAATATATTTTACCTTTTAGCCGTAAATCTTAAGCTTGCTGAGCGAAGTTTTAACAAAAAGACAAACTTCAAACCGGTAAAAGCCATCTGTATACGAATTTGTATGAAGGCCGATTTAATAGTTTCTTGGGCAGTTTCACCTGGATTACGAAAGAGGCGAATTTCCTCATTGTTCTGTTTGTTCTTAAGCTCAAGCTAAGAAGAACTCAGAAAATGTTACAATTTAAAGGGAGAACCAATACTGAATTCTAACGTCTCGGTCGATCTTTCAACCATGGCGTGACTGAATTTGAGTGTTCACAACAACATTACTCTTAGCCACGAAATAACTGTTGAAAAGTAGAAGCAAATTCAGATATTGTTGGTAATTCGTTTGCTGCAGGTAAAATACATTACAAAATATCTTGAACGCTAATTAACGCTTAGAAAAGGAGTCACTGGTTGTATTCCTTTAAAGAGAAAGAGGTAACGATATATAGAGCTGCACATTCATTATCAATATGTGATTCAATATCCTTAAAAGTAAATCACTTGTAATTTTAGAGCGATCATAAACTTCTGAACAATTGCTCATACTGATAAGCTGAAATTTTGTGCTCTGAAGTCGACAGTTGGCTCAGGTTTGGGAGAAGAGTAGTTAATGCTTATGGTGAAAGAGATAAAGTCTTTCAAGAGTTTGACGCCTCTATAAATTTTACTGTATCAGGTTTTGTTTGTAAAGGCAACCTTCCAAAACGGATCGAAGTTTTGAAGTTCTAATTCAGTATAGCATTATTAGATTTTAATTAAGCTAACTACATAAGACAGGGGCTATTTACTATTTACGCGGACAAACCGGTTTGTCAACGGTTCAGTGCAGTAAAAATCTCCGTTCCAAGTTCCGTCAGGATTGGCCATTATTACTCCGCATTTACGTAAAAAAAACCACAACAATTTACCGAAAGAGCCCAGGATGGCTAGGATGAGCAAGCTATGGCTGAACTCGACGCGATCATAATTCTAAAATTGCGGCAGGAACTTGCGAAGAATTGCAAATGGTATAGGCACATTATCTACTCGGATATTTCGGTTACTAATTTTCTCGGCAATTTTCGAGTTGGTCAGCCCACAATTGTTTTACCATTTGCACTCTGACCGACATTCTCGGAATTTTTTGAAAAATGCAGGTAAACAACCAAGGGGTAGCGAGGAAGCCTCACAAAGTTCTACCTTGTACGTTCTTGTTCACGTGTATTGGCTTACTTCTTGCACAGCACATGGTGATGATAGGCGAGCAGTTACAGCCTTCAATTGTTTACCAACAGAAACCTTCGGACACGTAATTCGTGCATAACATACGAGTTTAAAACAATTTTTCATTACTTTAGTAGATATATATTGTTGAGTATATTACAACACAGCCGAAAATGTTTAGTAGCAAATATCGTAAGAATCATCCAGTTCCAGTCAATTTATTTTAATTTCTTTCATGTCTTTTTCCGCACGTGCTGGTGACATCTTTTCCAGCGGTTATTTCACTCTGTTTGACGGTGAGCTACTCGTTTATATCCTAACTTGTTTTCAAGCGCATGCCGCATGCCTGAAAGTGCTTTAATTTACCAGTAACGCTGAATGGCTCGTAACGTCTTCTCTTCAGTGTGCTTATTACGAAAAATGGTCCGCTCATAACTTCCTATAGCGGTCAGCAAAGAGGTCAATCACCAAACGTCTTAAAAATTTTAAAACTGTCAACCGGGAGCCAAACATTATTTGTTGACAACTGTTTAAAATCTACTATCTGAAAGGCAAATCCACTTTTTCTTTTAAAGGAAACAACCTTGAAACTACAGTATATTGATAAATACATAACGTAGCCGAAAAACTAGCTTCCTTCGTCTTTTCTACAATTTCATTATGTTTATTATAGCTTATCATCTTGATGAAAGTAGCTTAGCGTTGTAATCAAGATCTTGATGGCTACTGTAAATAAAGAAAGTTTATTGCCTAGTGTGACCATTCGGCCGCTTTCTTGGTCACAAATTTATCCTCATCCTCTTTGGAACAGTCTTCCCGTAAGCATTAGATCTGCTGGCACCAAAAGTGATTTTAAACAGAAGTTAAGACATTTTTATTCGGCAAGGCGTTTTGTTAGTACAATTAGTTTATTTTTAGATTTTTTTTCTATAGTTTTTCTGCAATTACTTTCTTATAGTCAATTGTAAATAGTGTAGTTTAGTTTCGATTCCTGTGTGATTGTAAATAGGTTCTTAATGTTTTGTATTTACTGTAATGCTTGTAATGCGCATTTGATTATTTCTATAGAAAATGCGCAATTTAAACATTAAATATTATTATTATTATAGAAACAACGAGGCCAAACTTTACCAGTAAGCTTTAAAGCCATGCCGAGTACTGCAAAACATTTTTGAAGACTTCATCCGGGTTGTATTCTCTTGTTGTGCATTTTAATTGAAGTGATTAGTGACCATTAGCGACATTAACCATTTGAAAGTAAAAAGAAAAGTCTCTTTGTTCTGATTTCTTTAAAATTCTTGCCTATGCTGCGAAGTAGCTACACAACCGTAAAGAAGCCATTAACGATTTTCGTGATTGGGTAGCCTTCATATGCGAGGTGTAATCAAGAAACCCATACAGATAAAACATATCGAGAACATCCTTGATTTGGATAGCCGAGATATCTCTACATTGGCAGAAAACCTCTGTAAAGTACAGGCGCGTGTTTAAAAGACCCCCGCATGATCGTACGCCTGGCACTGAACAAAATCAGGCGAGGTATGTGAACTGTGGTTAGTTTTCTAACCCTAAATTTATCAGTTGTTAACATGCAGCCTCTTATAAAAGGATTTAACTACATTTACGAAGACAAAAAGCAGACCATACATAAGGGACGTTTTTCCCTTCCGTTGTTAGTTCTTGACAGATTAGGCGAAACTAATACACGGGAATATACCTTAAAGGACGTTCGCACTAATTTCTTCTGCGCACCCTTACTGCGCACGAAATTCACACGCCACTCGTCATGCATCGAGCGCGCGCACTAAGTAGTAAAGTGAACAATATGTTATAGGGCAAATGGCCATTGCCATAACTTTGCGTGGATTTAACGACTTTGGACGTTCGGTGACCCCTATTTTCTCTCGATGGGCAATTTTCTCTGCCAATTTTCTACGTGTTTCGAGAAAATGAAGAAAATCTATTAGGTAGAAGTTTGAATTGCTGAGTTTTGCAAAACGCACCATCGAGTTTCAAATGTCTCTTTAAGGGTGAAGATTTGTGAAAATGATGGCAATAATTGAAATTATTAACGCCACAGATTCACTTAGACAAAATATTATTAGGACAGTTTGACTCTGTTGACTTAGTTGATATTTTAACATAAAAACCCTGGAGACCATGCTGAATTACGCGCACCAATTTATCGAAATCAGACTAGTTTTCCACACGCCTTACCTCTGAAACGAAGCTGGTGACCCCTAATTTTATATCATTTCTGTAACAAGTAAATCATTATCTGTCCGCAGTAGAAGTTGAAAAAACTCTGAAACAAAGGAGCTTCGTGGCAATATGAACGAATAAAAAAGAGGTTACTAAGACGTGCGTGGCATCTGGGGTCTGCGGAAAAACACAGATTAGCTGTTATTGTGCTCTCTCAATATATAGCCAGTGGATTTATACAAATGATCTAGACAAATTTTAGACGCAAATTTGTAAGGACTAGCCATGCAAGTAGGCGACCGATGAAGTTGCGTTTATTGCACTGAGACTTGTAAAGTTCCCAAACAGGATGATTAGGCAAATGATGAACCAGTTTGTTGCTGTTATTGATGACACTGATCTTTCTGGGAACAATCGAAGTTCTTTGAACCGCATTACGATACAACAATGGGCCATCAATGAAACGATGAATTGCTCGGTCAGCCGTCAAAAATTATTCAAGTTCAGCTGGATAAAGATAGCAAAGCTTCTATTAAAATCGCTCATGTGATTCAAAAGGTAGTTTTTCTTGCAAATTGTCTCGGAATTTCAAGTTGTTGCGACACTACTTGCACGAAAAATTTGTTAAGGCAACACCGTTTGAATCTAGGCAAATTAGGTTTTGATGGGGCTGTTCAGGAAACTGTGTTGAATTATATAAAACTTAGCGTGAAATGCACGAGAAAGAATAAAATAGAACAAGACTGGCATATTTTGAGTTGGTTAATTTACATTCAGTTGAACTCCGAAGTCCCAAGGTTAGCCGGCTTGGAGCTCAAGATAGTCAACACAAGGAAAGAAACAAATTCATCCTCATGGGTGTATATGTGGTTCGTTTGTTAGCTCTCAAGACCAGACTCCTCTTGGATTTTTAAAACAGCGACTTACGTTACCTTGCCGGTTCAAAGATAGTGCTTTCTGGTTGATTAACAGAGCCAAGAGTGATTTTTCTCTCGTTGATAGTTTGAGATGTTTTAAGACGCACGACAGAGGTGCGATTAAACTGTCGCGTTTGTCAAGTGGTGTAAACATATTTGGAATTCGTGAACGTGCTGAGTTCATTAGCGAAAAGCACGAAAGCCTTTCTGATCGTGTGTGATGTCTCCTACATCTTGCAAAGAGTAAAAAGTCGTATTTTCAATGTTTTTTTGAAAGATTTTCGGACTAGCTGGGATACTTTGTAAACACTGTTTTGACAAACAAGGTCCTTGAACTCAAAACAAATCATCTTTAGTCATAATTCTGCCGTGTGTACCAATCTTTGTTGACGTTATCTTGTTATTTATTTATTCTAGATCTTGGACGCTAATTGAAGCGAGCTCAAAGTTTACAGTCACACAGACATCAATGCCATCAGTCACTGTCGCCTGGAATCACTGTCTACTTCACACAAAACGAAATTTAGTGGCGAGTTTTACGCATAGTACACTCGGTTATGAGTGAAGATGATTGCTGTAGTAGGCATTGCCAAATGTTTGATTCGCGGCGCAAGACGAAGACGGAAAAAGATCCTTCTTTCGGCATTAATTGCTGTAACACTTTGGAATTTATACTCCATTAACAGTGGAAACTTCTTTCGTGACCGCCTGAAAGTTTTGCGCGAGGGTTTTATACACAAGCCACCAGTAGAAATCGAGACGTTACGATCACTCGGGTTAAGAGGACGAACATTGGGAAACCATCCCTTGCGTCGAAGAGAGGACCTAATTACTTCTATAATTCGAGATGGTGAGAATAACCAAAACACTCGAAACTCCTGGGATGACAGCGGAGACAGTGAAAAAATTTCATGGAAATTACATTCTTGGAGAAATGAAACTGCTACATCAAGCAATGTCTGTAAAGAGTTCTTCCTTACAGATACAAATGAAAATTCTTATGGAACATGCAAGCCACACAGGCCAACACCAGACGCTTGTAAATTTGCAGAATCGTTGTACAGATACGACCCTTCTTTATCGCACTGCAAAGACAACAAAGAAAACGCCGAAATCTGTTCTTTACGGATCGACGTTTCTCAGAAGAAAAAACTGTTCAAAGCTAAGTGCAACAGCCAAGTCTGCCAAAGATCTGTAAACAAATTGGAGAGAAAATTTCTAACTTTCGGAGTTCACAGTATCGATCCCGACGAAGGCGTTTTAAGTTCCGTTAGGAACTTTTCCTCAGTCTCGGAGTTAGAACATCAACTTCCACGCATTGCACTTCTAGCTGCAAGAAATAAGTTCAACTTTGTGTTCGTTAATTGTTTTGTCATTGCGAGCGACAAGACTGTGGCATCGCAGCTCATTTCCATTCCCCCGCGGGTTACTACACAGGAGGGGCTAAATCCAAGAGCTAAAAATTCCATCAATGTCAACATTGTTCTGTTAGATTCCATCTCAAGAGCGCATTTTTACCGCTCTTTACCCAAAACAGTCGAAACACTGAGGAGCTTAGCTGAGAGACCGGATGTCGCCCCTGCTAGAGTTTACGATTTTGAGTTATTTCAAGCTGTTCACGGCCATACGACACACAATGAACACGCGCTGTTTACTGGCCATCTGCTTCCGCCCATTGACCCCGATGAAGAAACACCTTCAGTACGCGCAGATGTTCTTTTTGGACACTTCAAGAGGGCTGGGTACCAGACCATGTGGCAGGAGGATTTGTGTTGGATGTCAAGCTGGGGAATGGTAACCGACGTGGTTGCTGAAGACTGGGAAGAGCTGCAGATCAAACTCAAAGACAGCTTTATTGATAGCACAGGTGAACACGTTAAACAGCGTTTTTATAACCGTGTTAAAATACTCATCTGCGGCAATGAAATGTCCCCCAAATGTAGTGTTTATTTGCATCTGGGACCATGACCAAGTGGAGTCCTCTTAGACTCTCCAACCAATGTGACTCGGGTTCTATTCTGTCCTGATGCCAAGTATGCCTTTTTTTTTTTTAATTAGCTCGAGCCTTTCTCCAAGGGTTTTTAGCCTAGTACTCCGGCTTTCTCCCTCCGAAAAACCCAACATTTCCAAATTCTAATTTGAGTTAAATAGACGACCCGCATGAAAACCACTTATGGCTGATGTGGTACTCTACCGAAAAATATTGTAATTTTTACTGGAAGTAGTACTGCATGAATCTGTCTAAGTTTATGGGAGATGTTTTCGTACCAAAAACGAATCTGTGGAGTTTGTGTGTAGTTCAGACATGATGCTAAAATTTGAAGTTGAAACAATCAAAATTCGCCAACATACAAGGAAATAATGTTATGACTTCTATATTTTGTTGGATCCCATTTGCATTTAGGACGGAAACCACAGACTCTTTTCTTGGCTTGTTTGGGTTTGTTAAAATTTGTTGATCGAAATTTCAGACAGTGGCTCACTGACTCTTTCGCCTAGATACGTGATGTTACCGGTGACCCCCCCTGCGCATATAGTGGTTTGATCGTTGATTCGTTCTTTTATGTAAACATTTACCATATATGGTCTCAAACCAATATATGTCCTGAGACACCACATAACTACCCTCTTTCGACTATTTTTCGCTGGTCAATTGGACTCTTTCATCATTTTTTTTTCTTCAAGCTAAAAACATAGCGAGACTGAGGGGTCAAGGTTACAGTCTTTGCGGTTGCGTCCATCCCCACACCCACTCAAAGTTTGTACGCTTCTTAAAAACTGACGTGTCATGCGCAGGAGGTCACGTGATGCTGTGCGCGCATACGCACAAACGCTTGCCGAATTTTTCTCAATCGCACGTCTCGTAACATCGCACACATTGCAAATTCATGCGTCTTTCTGCTTATTGACAATGGAAATGAGCGAATGAGGGTGCAAAAAATTTTGAAGACCAGTTTTGTTAAAATGATCGTTCTTCGGATTTTTTTCAGGCTTGACGCATTCAAGCTGTGAGGTGTTGGCACCATTTGGACCTGACGCACCATTTAATGGACCTGCAGGTGATCAGATCTGCTTCAATGGAAAGCTACAACACAGTTATTTCCTTCAGTATTCAATAGACACTTTGAATGCGGTCGCTTCATCTAGGAGGTCGCGTCCATTACTCTCGTACACTGCTCTCAATGTCGGACACGACGACATAGGACGGAGAATTCAATCGATGGATTCTGACCTCGCACACTACGTATCTACAGTGGCAAACGATCAGAACTCGCTGACGATCATTTTAGCAGATCATGGAAATACCTACACTGAATACACATATGCCGTACTAGAGGGCCGCTTTGAAATGTTTCATCCAAGCTTGTTTGTGATTGTTCCAGACAAAGTGGCTGGTCTCCTGGGACGAGACGCTTTGTCCGCGTTGGAGGTGAACCAGAGGAGACTGGTCACCATGATTGACTTACACCATTCACTTTTGCCGCTGGCCGGGCCTCTCTCAAGATTTGTTGACCCCGTTGGGTTATTCTTTCCAATATCAGCCAATCGGACATGTAATGATGTCGAATTGAGAACACCTAATTTATGCGTCTGTGAGGGATGGGACAGTCCCACCACAAACGACTCCTCGAAAATTTCAATCGTGGAATTTGCTGTTGGCGAACTTAATAACCTGGTACTAGAAGAGTTCGCAAAGTCCGCAAAAAGAAATAGGCATCCCATTTTACGCGCTTGTCAAAGACTGCGTCCGTTGCGGTTTGAAAACGTTCGCGAACGCAACTCGAAATCGGACGGCGCGCTCATTACTAGTTTTGATGTTTATTTCCATGCTGGAAACGTAGTAAATCACGACGAAGATATATTTCACGTGGAGGTGAAATCAAGAGAAATGGCCAATCAGTACTCCCTGCAAATGGAACTTGTACAATACGATCGATTGACGCTTTACGGAAAGTACGACACATGCGCAGATCAAGGTGTGCACCTGAAACTTTGCATTTGTTCGGAGAGAAAAGGAAAGCGGAGTTTGATGGAGAAGCTGGAGAAGGTTCCATGGTCGAAGTACACTACTTTTCTCTTAAAGAAAGCAAACGTTAGAAAAATTGGAGACATCGAATGTTTGTTTCTGATTAAAAGGAATCACAGTTCAGGAAAAAGCGTAGCTTTTGAAATCGCGAACACTTGTCCCAATGAAACGTTTACAACGAAGATATCGGCGAAAATTGAGAATATGAGACTATCGAGAGAACTTCCCTTTCGAATAACCGTTCAAGCTGGAAGCATTAAATTCGCGTTTTCGGCTCAGATAGAAATTGATTACTGGAACGTTTCTATAGAAGTTAATGTTGACGTTGATGAAAGAAATTACTCAAGGGTCTGAGGCAAAAAGTAGGTCACGTGAAGTGCATGTGATTCTGTCACGCTATTTTTTACTCTTTTGTGATTTTGTTCACATTCTCTTTAGCAATTTTAACCTTTCAATTGTCATCACAAACTATAAAATTTGAAAACGATAATACTGACTAGAAGAAGAATGAATCTTAACTACAGGACAAGAAGAGAGGATCGACTATTGTCATACCGAATTGTAATCTAACTAAGTGAAATTTTGAAAGTTTTTAAATTAGTCTCCAACAGTTCCTATCTGAAAGGGCTTGCAGTACGATGGCTATGGTTACTCATTGGTCAAAGTTCTTATCGGCCAGTTTCAACAGAATTGCCATGAATCAGACACTGGATGTAGCCTATTCGATCCCAAAACAATACCAACACAAACAACGTGTCAGATAAATCGTTTTGCCAAACCATGACAAATGAGACTAGCCTACGTGCAGCCGTACTCACCCCGCGATTATAACCTGGCCTTTATCTGCGAAAGGACACGATCACACGCGCGCCTTAGCAGCAAATAATATAATTTAATTACGTAACTTCTATAGATTCCTATAAAGTCACAAAACACGATTTGTGCCAGCTCTTAGTCGGCCATCCCGTTTTTCACCTTTGGTTGAGTACGGCTACTCGTAGGCTAAAACGGGATAAATGTGAGGTGTCGATTCTCCAATGATCGGTAAATTGATTTAGAATAACTGTTAAAACTTCCACGTAATCGATAGTAATGAGTAGGAGCCCTAGGCTTGATAGTACTCTTTTTAAACACACCACGTTGTATTATTTATGAATTGGAACATTAGTAGGCATAATTTATGATAATTTATTTCGACTGCTTTCTAAAACCAGTCAAGATAATTTGTTTTCAAAAGAATGTTTGTATAGTTCTTAAACTAGCTAGTGTAAAGATATTTTTGCAATTTACGATAACAACTGATTACTAGAAAAGGGGAGGTCTCCAGCCAATCATTGTAAAGAAAAACTCAGGAAGGAGAAAAATAAAGTAATAACAAATAAAAAAGGAGATGGCGTGACGTGACAAGATCATTGCAGTCATTTGGTCGTCACGCAACTTAGAAAAGCGTTGCGGGATAAGGAACTTTCGAAAGGCGTTGCGTGGCGTGAATAATGATCAACATCAAACTTCCCAATCTGTGACCAACATATTTATAAGGGGTACATCATGAAATAGAGGAATAGAGAACAAAGGATAAATTTCGTCACTTCAACTATGACTAAGGAAGTAACATAAGCAAGCACCAGATCAGAAAGAAGAATTTGCGCACTGTAAAAAAAAAATTATGTCTGAAGTATATCTTCATGTTTTCTTCTATGGGGTGAATTCTCTTTACCTTTATCTTAAAAGTTAGAATCCATATTTCCTGAACTATCGTCTGATAGTGCCCACGCATGCTCTTATCACGAGTTCATTTTGGGCCAATGAAGGCAATGGAAAATTTAATGGTTGAAGCTTTGGTTTAAAATTGTTAAAGCTTTGTCATCTCGATAGCCGTTAAGAATAAAAGCACGTGATCATCTGAAGAGGCAATTTTAACAATTAAGCTGCTCAGGAAATTCACGCGGTCTCGGTTCCACGCATGGATCATCGCGTGTACTTCACCAGAGTAGCAGAGTTCAGCGGTTTCAAGGCACTTTTGCCAGCGACGTCGAGAAGGTTTAGGACTAAAAACAGCTGTAAACTCAACTGCAATGTAATTGGACATTATGAAGGTAAATAGATAGTTTGAAAATGTGCTCAGTTTACAGTTCCTACGTGAATGCTCATTTCGCTGCCAAAATTAAAGAGATGAGTCAAACTTTTTTGCGCGCGCATTTATGGCTAAGATATTTCGTAAAATTCAGATAAGTACTTCCGGCACCATCTGCAGAAGAATATCACGTGACATCACGGCGGCCATGTTGGTGTTCCTTTCTCCTTTGGGAAATTACCCGTGGGGGTACTCGTTGAAATTTTTGGTGGGGGTGTGCCGCCCATATCTCCAAATCCAGACCCAATTTCAGACCAAAAAATGCCATTTCCCACACCCGTTTTCAGACCTGGCCTCAAAAAATCCAT
>Ga0126337_10001693_pt1 | contig 13546 bp, 9 predicted proteins | sample DipCmetagenome_FD_92527 | JGI IMG/M metagenome (GOLD analysis project Ga0126337, IMG submission 92527) | Coral microbial communities from La Bocana,Puerto Morelos, Mexico - Diploria C A metagenome | ecosystem: Host-associated > Invertebrates > Cnidaria > Coral | place: La Bocana,Puerto Morelos... | reverse complement strand
TGATTTGTAACAGGCACGTTTAAATCGCTGTAAACTTTCATAACCGTCACACTGACAAAGACGGATGTACCGTCGAAACATGTTTGTGAAAATTATTAAAAAAGTCGTATTATTTTTGAAAATCTGAAATTCCCGATATTGAATTTCACAAACCAAAACGCAGGAACAAGCCAGAAAGAGTCAGCATAAAGGAAACTGGAGAGGAAGCAATCCATTTAGCGGAGAGCATAAAGGCTAAATGTAATAAAGATATGCAAGTTTTATTTGATGCTGCGGCTTATCTGAGAAAAGCAATTAACCAAGGCAAATGCTGGGAATTTTTTATCAAAATTTTTTGTACGGAACCTAACAGATTTACTAATATCAACATTAACTTTATTTTAGAGAAGCCTCAGGGTTGCCAAAAACGGCACACTAGAACAAACAAGACCAAACCTCTTAAGTATACAAACTATGACATTATAAGTATTAACATTTTCAATTAGTACAAAACAATAACTTCTGATAAATAACTAGTCGTACTATGAACTCAAGACAATTAGTAAATTAACAGTACTTATGCATTTTAGCATACAGTATAATTGTCATCTACAAACTAAAAGTTGACGATTATTCCTCACCTTCCTGAGAAACGAAGGCGAAAAGCACAGGACGTTCAACCGTCACGCTGCTAATGTCCTTTGTGCTGTGTACTCAAAACGCCGCTGTAGCCGAGGGATGTTAAAGATTCATCGAGAAGCAATCCACTTCAGAGAATGCTCCTTTGGTTTACTTTGTTTCATGAAAGTTTCACAGAGAAATTCCAGTCACACGAAATGCCATAGTAATTTTTCTTTGTCTTAAACATGTTGTCCTCCATTGCAATTTGCATAAAAAACGAAAGCTTCGCAGAATGTCCTCTGTGTATTGCTTGTAAGAGCTCCCATTGCACTCCCCTTTGGAATATAGGATGCTCATTTCATGAACAAATAACTCACCAACGCTCGCAATAAAATAGTTAAAATCTTCGAAGAACAAGACCTTTTTGTGAGTCTGAAACCTTTCTTCACTCGCAGAGTTCATTAGAGGATTAAATTACGCGCGAAATTAGAAAAAGCAGTGATTTCTTCCCTTGCGAATAGACGCCATCAAAACATTTCCTTCAACCAAATAGTGACAAACAACTTAGCAGCCAGACCTTAAGTTGTTTATTCTGGTATAAAACCGTTTTTCTACAGGCAAAATGGGGCAAAATGATATAGGGAGAAGATGAAGATATCCAACACAATAAAAGCCGTATAAATTCTCAAACTCATAATTGAACCTTTCACTTGTTAGAAGAAGTGAGAAAAGATATTTTCCTCAACATTGTACATGATTAGAAACTTAATTTGATCAATTGAGAAATTACTAAAAAGAAAAAGAAAAAGTTGCTACTTCTCCGAAATTTGTACAAAATATAATTTTTATAAGATACGACTTTTAAAGAGCATTTTGTAATGTTTGGTGCATTCATATTAAATTTTGTGAAAATAAGGCAATTTTCACTATGTTACACGAACTCATCGGGTACATATTGGAAGAACACAAATATGAAATTAACAAATTGAACCACTAGATCTAGACTTACATTTCACAATAATTATTATTGACTACACTTCAGGCATACAGTCAGAACAGTGATAGACACAAAAAGTAAATTATTTTGCACCTGCCATAAGTACAGAAATGAACTGTTCTCGACTCAACCACATAAAATCAACGTTAAAATTATAGAAATTCTTTAGGACTAGATGTGAAAATGCAGTCTGCAAAATTATCTTAGTTCAAATTTTTAGCCTAGAGCTGTACATTTTCCAAAACTGCAACATCCTAATACACACCATTGTCCACATGCCAACTAGATGCCATAATCTGTAATACTTTATATTAACTGCAACTAACACTTTTAGATAATGTAATCAATGCCGATTATGCCTGGGCCAAAAATCACATTGAAAACATCAACATCTTTACATCAATGGAGCCCTTGTGGCAGACGGTAAAATAAAAAAAAACGTTTTGGCAAATACTTTACTCTTAATATTTTTTTTATCAGAAAAGTATGTTTCATTATGTAAGCCCAATAATTACAAAATCCCATGTAGAACTGACATTCAATTCCTACTGTACAGTGTTGTTAATACGAGACTGGAAATTCATTCATACAAATAATGATCACCTTTATTAACAACTTGATGTTCTTATACTGCAGACTACACAAGATGACCCTCTGCAGAACAAAATTGTCTCTGCAGAATGCAAAAAAAGTAAACACATTGTTTGCTTTCGATCTATTTACATCAAATATTAAATACATATAAATTCAAAGTGAAAAACACTGCACAATGCATATTCTATTTTTCCAATATGCAAAGATAGTCAAGCATATTACAGTTCTCTAGTTACCATGCACTGTTTTCTATCTATTTAATAGGCCATAAAAAATCTGTACAAGACTATCAAGAAACACCATCTGTACTGGGATGAGGTAAATGTGCTAGTATTTTAGATTTTACTTCCTTTAATTGCTAAATAAATTGCTAGGGGTTGGGGCAGCAAATCAATCAGTTAATTAGTTTTCATATTTGCATGATGTAGCTATCAGGTGTTAAACTAAACACTATGTACACTGAAATCCTTTACAAATCATACCTATCCAAGGAAAGCAGGTCGTTTTGCCCAATGTCCTGTTTGCCCAGACCCAGAGTCGTTTCGCCCAGAGTATGATGTCATTTTGACCAAGAGTTGAGAATAAGTCTTTTTCTATTGGAAATATCTGAGAATCACAAGAATCAAGTCAAGTTCAACATTTTTCCTGATCAATGGATGGATGGATGGATGATTGCGTTGCAACAAAGCTAAAAAAAAGCCTGTTGATCAATCATATGTGATCGCTCGGTAAAACAAAGCCGATTGATCAATCATATGTCGATCAATCAACACTCCTACACTCACTCCTACACCCATGTGCAATGTGTTAAACAAAGTTAATTGAAATGGCAACCAAAGGTTGCGCCACATTTGTCTTCTTTGCAAAAAACATTACTTAGTGACCAGGCTACCGTGGTAAGTTTTCAATCCCTCTCGTCATTTATAATTTGCAAGGCATATAACATTTTATTCACTCAGATGAATCAGGCATGACGGGCTCCTGGGTTAATTTCTTACTTTTTAACCTCACCATACTTTCGTGCAGGATTGTAAATTTAGCAACTTATTGCTGTGTGAATTATCTGGCACAACAAACGTACCCAAACAACTGGAAGTAGATTAAGTTAATTTGGGCTTTTGAAGCATGGGTAGGCAGGGAAGGTGGAGTTGTTATTTACTAAGCATTATCACTTCAATGATGCTCAATCTATTTCTTTACAAACAACTTGATAATTTATCCCATTGTAACACTGATAAGTAAATAAACCAATCAAAATGCAACAAACTAACACATACTGCGGTTTTGATCCTCCTTTGTGTATAAAAGACAGGATTAACACAACACATATCATTCGCTCACACGATCACTTCAAAGGTTAGTCATCTTGGAAATCAATCACTCGCTTCAATCAGGATTTGTAAACTTTTTCTTCAACAATGGCAGCAGGTTGCGAGTTGTATTGTATGCAATGATCCAGTTCAGCCCAGACAGCAGGGTTTACAGTGTGAAACCTGTTTTGGATGGATTCATCGAGTTTATAACACCGGTAAGTTTCAGTTACTTGGTTTTGTTGTGATCTTTCGAATATTACTTTATCCTTATTTATATTCTAACTTTGATGCACTGGGAATATCACAAGAAATGTACCATGCAGCTGTCCGTGACGGTGCTAAGATTGACTGGCAGTGCCCAAGATTTACGGACATACACTCAGTTTTGTTTGCTGCCCACGAATCCCACTACGAGGAGCAGGAACAGCAGCCCGGATTGGATGTGTCTCATCCCATCACTGAGAGTACAAGAATAGAAACAGACAAATCCAACTGCGATGTGCCAGGTATGTTACCTTCGCTCAAGGTATTATAGTTATCAAAATTTGACAAGAGGGCTTAAAAGTGATGACTCATTGATCGATCCATCGACCGGCACAAAACATTGCGAGTCTGATCACACTCTGTTAAGAAAGCTCCCTTACTGAAATATAGCGCATAATATATATCAGGCCAAAAAAACTCTCAGTCCGGGCGAAACAACTTCATACTCCAGGCCAAACGACTTCAGACTCTGGGTGAATCGACTCTGGGTCTGTTTGATTATCAAAAAGAGAATTTTCCATAGAAATTACCATGTTATTTGTTGTTGATGATGATTAAATCCCATTTCTCAAATCAGTATCCAAATAGCAATATAAATTGTCATACTTTTCAATCACATTTCGAAGCATCAGCTGTGTTTCTAGCCAACTTGATGCGATCTTGAACTAGAGTAGTGAACAGGGAACTAGGTGACTGAAACCTGGAACCTGGAACCAGGAACCTTGCTCAGGACAACATTTCCTGGGTTTGGATAAGTCTAGAAGAGATTGTGTAGTTTACTACTTTACTTTAAACTGACAAGTTGCTATGCCACATGGGGCTCAACTAAAACTTCCCGCAACTTAGAATTACCAAGTTAGCTGTCAATGTTCATTTATGCACTTTTTTGCCTTTTGTACAGTTAGCCTTTTGAACTAAATAAAACTACATTTGATGGAGACTGTTCTTTACTTCCTGGTGTTTTTTCCACTCTGTACTATTAATCCGCTCTATACTATTATTGACTGGTGGTCATTTTTCCTCTCTGTACTATTATTCTGCTCTGTACTATTATTGGTTTACTTCGATGTTAACACCCTGTACTATTATTTTGCTCTCTACTATTATTCAGAACTTAAGAGTACATGAAAGTGTAAAAATTTACTGAAAAAAGTTATATAAAAAGCTTAATAATATGTGAAAGATCTTATGTTTCATTTTTATGATCAGTTGTCGTCATTGTTAATGCGATGCACCATCTCACTTGTGTTTTTTTATGTCAGTGACCAGACCCAAACCTCTCTTGGCCAACTTTCAAATGACACAACTTATGATGTTTGTTAATCTAAAGCTGTTAAGATGTTAATGCACTAAAAATTTATGAATATTCTACGCTTTATTTTGTGCGATATTATCATTTCATTGAAATTCTTTCATGCCCTACATATCGGGAAGAAAGTTCCAGATTAAAACCATTATGTCATCAAGGATTTCACAACCGCCACCAGTGATGGTGCAATCGAGAATTTCACAACAAGTGATAAGCAATAAGAGGCTTAAACAGTTCGTGCATAGTCGTTTTCAGTTGCAGACTGATCAGGTGATTTTGTGTCTTAAGTCATCAGTGAATCAACAACGACTGTTTGCATACAAAAATCTTGAAGGTACATATTCCGGTGTTTATTTCAAATGTTTCAAATCTTTCATGCCCACACATATCGGGAAGAAAGCTCCAGATTAAGACCATTACGTCATCCTTAAAACTTTCGCTTTCGCTGCGTGACAGATAAGATCATGCTTGCTATGGAAGTTTATTTAGCCAGAAGCAATGGTCATTAACTTATTTCCAATTTGTAAATATTTCTTGTGGGTCTAGGCAATTGAAATGAATTCTTTAACTGTTTTATCGACGCAAATTTATTCTAGCACAAAGTAATTCGTCATGACTTCTCTGGGATATCACTGATTTTACAAACAAGTGGTCAGATTTCACGTAACGTTTAAATGAGCGCAATCAGGAGTTAAAAACGCGCAGTTATAAGATCCAAAAGATATTCTTGTTTTACTCTTCAGCAATTGCACTAATGAATGGTATTGCTGATAATGAAATAATGTAATACGGAGGATAATTGTGGAGACACCAAACAATGCTCACAAAAAAAATTTCAAAAGCACAAGCTAACTGACACACTACTTATAAGTGCTATAATTATAATACATGTATATCAGATTCACAATATGTACAAGAGATAAAATAAGTGAGATTATACAATAGCCCAAGTTATTCTCGCTTTTTGATTGGTTCTCTCCTAAGATCTACTATAGGACAGATACACGATTGACGTCATCACCACAAAGTTTTTCTTTCTGCATTTTAAAATGGCGGAAAGATGATATTTTACGTGACTGGCTGAAGAAAACGTACGAAAAAATTCGTTTCTTTTTTAGAGAATGACTCTGAAAAAATACTCGAGCAGTCTCAGTCGGCAGTTAAGCGAGACTAAACCAAACACAAAATTGATCTTGCTATGCCTCGAATTTAACAAATCCAATAAACAAAGTGTTTGTTACATTAATCTATTTAAAAAATTCAACTTTTCTCAATCTTAAAATAGTTGTTGACACAGATTGATGTCAGGAATGAAACAAAAAATCATCACTTCTTAAATTCAGTTAAAATAAACACATAATCTTACTTTACGGCGCGAATGTTCCAGTGCGTTTCAAAGCACAACGGGGAGAGCAAAGCATAGCTCATTACAACTCACGGCCAACTCCACGGCAGCTATAAGGTGTCTCCGATATATTGTCAAACTGATTTGAGAATCACCAACCACAGAGGACACAAATTTCCACCGTCACTAAACGCTCATTTCATTCAAAATTCGAATTGAATGTGCGTTCAGTGTTGACTGCAACCGCGAGTTTTTCAAGTATTCTTTCAATTCCAGCAGAATTCAAAGTATCATCCAAGCTTTTCGGCTCACAAGACTGCTCTGATGACAAAAACTACCTTGATTTTTCCAGCATTTTCTTTAAGATTTGTGGATTTCGCAGTTTAATTCTGCTTTCGCTGTAAGTTTTCATTTCATGGGAAGCCATTCAAGTCAAGCTGAAGGTGGGGTGATTTTCCTGGACCAATCACAATTCTTTTGCTGCGCATAGCAACCAATGAGATTGCTTCATTTTCATTTTGACAACAGAAGACGTCAAATGGCTTTTTTTGTGTTCGTCGAAGTGGGCAAAGGTCGGCTTTCAAGTTTTGAAATAAAAAAGCTGTAGTAGTTTATTTCTTTATTGTATAAAACAAATAGATTCCATGTTGCCATGCGTCTGTTCAGTAAATAGATCAGAGGACGTCAAAATGTGGTAAGAACATCAGTGACACACGGCTATCGCCTCGTGTGCCACTTTTTTGTTCTTACCACATTTTGACGTCATCTGTGATCTATTACTGAACAGACGCACGGCAACATGGAATCTATTTGTTAAATAAATAACGGTGGAAAGGTTCAGACCTGAAATTTTCAAGGAAACATTTTAATTACTTTTCATGTAAACAAGAGAAGAGAGAGATATATGTATGAAAATCACAAGATTATGACTGGAAGGCAAAACAAATTTCTCCCATACAATCCTCTAATTCAAAATGTCTAAAAACTTACACAAAAGTCACTAAGTATCTTGGGCAAGATACTAAATAGCATGAGGATCATTTTGTCCGCCATACTGGATATGTAGTTTTCTCTTACGAGTGTGCAAATTGCGTTCATCCTTCCTCAGCTGGCAACAGAAGCACTTTGGTGTTATTAATGTTAATGTGGCTTAGTTTGTACTGCAAGAGGTCAACGGTTCCGGAAAAATTGGATAAGAATACGATAAGCGAATTGAGTGTTATTATACCACTATGATACTTAGTTGTACTACATTTGTAACTTTATGAGCTTCATTTTGACATATTTAGACATGCATGCCATTCATATACAAGTAAAATGCGCTCCTACACTTTAAACTGTTATTTAATACAGCAAGTTAAGATTTTATTTCACTTGGCACTTCACCCTTTCAGTTTTAGATGTACTTAATTAATAACTGCTTTTCAAGAGGCTCCTGTTACATAAACAAAACTCATTTAGTCATTGCAATTTTCAATTCTTATCTGATCCTTCTTTCTGAAAACTGTAGTAGCAATTTGTGTAATATTTTTGTTATTATTATAATCATTGTATCATTGTTATTGTAGGTAAAACAATTAGTAGTAATACTATCTAATATTATTTGTGTACTTCTTATGTTTTGTTATCTTTATGTGTGGTCCCTGTTCTAAGCTCAGTTTTTTCTGTGGTAGCCCAATCTAGCATTTTGACATATTGGCCAAGAGACAAACATTTATATTCATGGCTACCAAACAATCTTGTACAATATGAAATAATAGCTTTAAAACTTGCTCATTTACCCACTTGACTTTGTGCATCACAGTAAACAAAATGACTGACTGAAAAACTTCCACCAGCAAATTCAACCGGCAATACTACTATGAGTACAAAATTTCATTTCCATTGAAGGAAGACCATACAATCTTGTGACAAAGCTGCTCAGTGGTGATTTTTCAAGTTGTTCACAAACAGTTTCAGAAGGAAGAATTACATGTGAACATTGGCCTGGGGCTACAACATAAGGGCAATGCAAACACTGATTGAAACAAAAGAGCAAGTTATGTCAAATTTCATGTAAGGCTTGTAACAAGCGCGTACGATTGGATTGTTTTGCCAATCACTGGTAATGATTTGTCTTTAATATGGTGCGAATTTCAAAAGTTAATTGGACAATTTGGCTAACAGTTTAAGAAAATGGTCTGTATGTGAACATTGGCTTGCAAAGATGCAGATACAGATAACTGTATGTTCTGTTTGTGCTTTTTTGTGTCCAGAAGGACTATGACATGGACATAGATAGAACTTTGTTTCTGCTATGAATGACATGCAGATATGGGAATAACCAGTCTGAGACATTGTTCTTAAAACAAGTTTATTTAAGTGGGGGCTTACTAGTCAAAAAATCGTGAAAAACTCAATACTTTGTAACCTGTATTCTTTAAAAAGCCTTAGGCATTATACTTCCCCCGGAAACTAACTTTTGTGCAGTACCGTATTTACCCGTGTATAAGTTGACCCCCAAAACTAGATTTTTTAATTTCCAGGTAAGACTTTTTGGAAAACTTATGTTGTATTCCTTAGATATTCTTCGAGCTACTACAGATTACAGCAAGTTTTAACGCAAAGTTTTAATAATAGCCTGTTTGCAAGTGTTTCACCCAGTTAAGCAACACGTGTCTGTGTGGGCTTTTTGACGATAATTTTTGTAAAATGCTTACAAAATCAAACATGGCGATTTCAAACCTTTTTAAGTTTGAAGACATAAAAATGTGGTTTCATAAGACAGGCAAAACAACACAGAAGCTCAGGATTCTTTGTAAACGACTTGTTGCAAAGCGTGTGCTACGGAATTTGGTAGCCAAGCCTCACAGTTAGTTGAGTACTGGAAACTGAAATAAGACTGCCAGGTTACTAAGCAGAGAAGTTTGAAGCGTGAAAGAAGCTTTCTCCAAGCAGCTTTACAGATTATTTACAGGAAAAATATTGTTTCTTTATGAGAAAATTGAGGCATCGAGTATCTAAACCATTCAGGTTTAACATTTAGCGAATATATGTTGATGTATTTTAACTTGAAGCTCTGATATACGAAACAGATTACTAACCAAACGAATGTTGTAAACTGTGCTGCCATTTGTTAACATTAAAAGACAATTGCTATGCTAATTATTTAACTGATGCTTGGATGTCAAGTTTTGACCCATGTATAAGTCGAGGGCGATTTTTTGGACTGATTTTTAGGTCTTAAAAGGTCGACTTATACACATGTAAATACGGTATTTGTTTCCCATTTTTAGTTCTCAATACATTTTTCAGAACTCAATGGAAGACGTTTTGCCCTTTCTGTGATAATGAGTGTCGTTTACGAATCATCTTAGCTTGAAACGGAAGGTAACAATTCATTTTTTAGCCCAAAAGCACTTGGTGAAGCACCATCATTTATTTGGGAAGTCTGGTGACAAGTTTTAAGCCAAGGAAGGCTTGGCAGCCTAGGCCGAAAACAATTTAAAACATCGCACAAGGTCAAGTTCTCTGCAAGCCTACAGTTTATACCCAAAGTCAAAGCTAGAAGTATTTGAAAAAAGAATAGAAAGTTCACTGGGAATCATTTCACCGGGAGTACAAAGTCCACGAGATCAGAGTTGGCAGCTACAGAGAAAACAGCAAAAAGCAGTGAACACACTCTTAGCGACACAAGCATCAACAATGACTGTAAAGAAACACTTGAGTGCAAAATATCCTTCAGCTCCATAAAAAACTGTCTATTTTGACATCCTGTTTGCAAGTACAGCCATGCCGTGTTAGAAGAGGACATAGAATCAAAGGGTTTGCTTCTTTTCTTGTCGTTAAGTGTACATCACACAAGTGCTCCTTCTCAAAACAGTTTTATATGTCTTCAAAATTCAGCAAGGAAGTGTTTGAGGTCAACACAAGAGTTGTGCTTGCTACTAGAAACATCAGAGTCGGTCACCAGGGACTTGTGAAATTTTGTGTAATCATGAACATGGCACCTATGCACGAAAATTCCTACAGTGACTGTGAAAACAATTCACAAGGCAGCGCAAAGTGTCACCAAGTATGGAAAATGCTGTTGAAATTTGAAAGAGTCTGATGAGCCTGAGGAAGTTGGGATGTAAAATATGTGCCTTTCTGCAGATGGTACATGGAGAAAGAGAGGCTTTGTCATCACGCACCGGTAAGGCTATTGATGTAGAAGTGATATCTAAGGAGTCTAGAGAGTGTATGACTTGGAGGGTCAAAGAAGGAACAGTTGAATGTCAAGAGAGGTGGGAGGGTCATCAGGCCACCTGCCATGGATGCAGCTAGTGCTCTTACTATCTGCCAGAGATCAGGTGACAATTACGGTTTGTTATGTTGACTTCTTAGGAGATGGAGATAGCAAATCGCACAAAGTTCTGGTTGATGAGGCAGTGTATGGTGAAGTCCAGGTAACCAAACTTGAATGTGTGGGGCACCGGAAGCCCTTTGAAAAAGAGAACAGATTGCCACGTTGACGGAAAAGATCTTGGTGGACAGGAAAGGCTAACAGACAAGATTATAGGCAGCATTCAAGTATTATAGAAAAGCCATCATGGGTAACACTCCCAACATCAAATCAATGGAGGAAGCAGTGATGGCAATTTGGCACCACAGCAGATCAATAGATGATGAACCTGATCATAATCTGTGCCCACCTGGAGAAACCTCATGGTGTGGCTACAACCAGGGTACGGCCAAGGGCACAGCAGATTACAGATTATAGCCACCAGGATCCACTTCCTCAAGCTGTTGCAGATCCAATCCTGCCAGTACTTGAGTCTCTAAGTAAGTGATCAGCTCCTATCAAGATGCTTCCATGGTGGTACACAGAACCAGAATGAAGCCATCAATGCACTAATTTGGCAGAGAGCGACAAAGGAAGCACATTCTGGTCTAGTGGTGGTTGAATTTACAGCAGTTTTTTTGGCTGCCAATCATTTCAATGATGGAGCAAAAGCATTAATCTTTAGTTTAGAGGAACTTGACATTGACCCCGGATGTCACTGGATTGCAACATGTCAGAAGCTTGAATACAACCGTGTTTAACATTTGATCTGCAAAAGCACAGAACCAGCTGAAAAAGGAGAAAACACCTAAGAAATTGAAAACAAAGGATATTCTGAAACTCTGGAAGCAAGAGAAGGACCATTTTTTGAGGCTGGTGCCTTTTAATGTTAAAACTGTGACTAAACATTGACAGAAACTCCATAATTTATGTTTACAACTGAGTTTAATTATCATTATGTGGTAGCCAGGCTGGTACTAACCACTCAAGCTACCTATAAATCGCTTGCTAAGAACAAAAATACAAGCACATTTAGTTTTAGCTTTTACGAGGCAATTACTAGTATTTATTTTGAATGCACTATTAGATTTTAATGCATTTGACGCAACTCTACAAGACTAACAAATTTAGAAGTTACAAGTAAATTTCATAACGTGTATTTATAATGTAAGAGCATAGAGACTATAGTATTATGCTCCTAAAACTTACTTATTATTATCATTTCTCAAATTCCAGAATTTAGCAGTTTTCAAATTCGCTAACAATCATAACTTAAGAAGTATTTAAGATATTGAGCTGAAATTTTCAGGGTAACCAGTGTGCTATTAGAGCTGTGTTTTGACCCACACAGGGTCTGTTGAGAGGGTTTCTGTCTAAGGCATGGAACATTGTAGTTTCACAGTTTTTTTATAAATTGATATTATGCGAACCCTTGCCTTTAGGGACAGTTCATCATTTATGGGGATGACTGGGTTGGATAATCGAAAATAACTTTTCGTTTTTTTTCCTAATACCCGGTGTATCATGCGAGAATTTCTTAGCCTGTCCTGACTCATTTTAAATTTTTCAAAGCCCGGTCAATGGCATGGAAATGATACTAAAGTTGACACAAAATTATGACATAGTAACATTATGAAAGCTGTTTAATGAACACATTGTGTAGATTTGTTAATAAACTTTTTCCGGTGTCAATTGGTTCACAACGCAACAGTACATTATATCTTATGACATTACTTTTGTGACAAACTTGATGAAATTTTTCTTTTAATAGCCCTTGAAGCTGTAAAATTCAACTCATCAATAGAACCAAACAATGTTTCTGAATTTACCTGGCCTACATGTTTTAATACAAAAATTGACATATTTACAAAATGTTTTTCCTCAGTGGCAGAAATTTAAGCTGGAGTTGTAAATGATTGTTGATGATTCTATCTTTCCTCTCCATGAATGCTACAATGACAAATCCCTTTGTCACTTTGATGGAATTAAAACTCATCCATTTTATAAATGCCACATCCTCCGCATTGTCGTGCTCAAAACGCACTAATTTGCATAAAAACTTTATTTCTTCCAAATGTGGGCATAGTTTTTTCACAGTCAAGAATGTAAACAAAGCGTTCATTTCGAAGAAAATTGGTAATGTGTTAAGATGTATACTAAAACCCACATTAACAGAAAGGAAAGACTGAAACAAGCAAAACACTATAAAATCACCGGAGATAAGCTAATTAAGCCACAGAAACAAAACTGCCGTTAGTCAGCCTGCCAAGTAAGTCGGTTCGATGCTTTTGACTTAAAAATATATCAGCTTTGTAACACTGGAGCGTGGACGTTCACGTTTAAAGTAAGGTACCTGTTCCTCAGTTTACTACCGAGTTACACTTGACATTCAGAAACGTTAGCAAACATCGTTTTTGTTCTGAGAATTTATGATTAGCATTTGTAATTTAAGAGAGAACAGATTGCACAGATAGTACGGTTCATTTATAAATATCATGTTTGTATAATATTAAATAGTTGATATAGATAACTGCAGCACAAGTATATTTAACAGCATCAATACTTTGAAGTGTTGACTTGTATTATTAGAGGACTTTTTTCAGAACCCGGTCACTTTGCATTTAAAATACTCATAGCCCGTCATTTCGGGAAAGACATTTTTCATGGCCTGGGCACTTTTTATCTGACCCGGTCATCCTCATAAATAATGAACCATCCCTTATGTGTATCAGAGTAGGCCACAACACAACCATAGCATTTACCTTGCTACATGCAAAATATTATGTGGGTGGCACAAATCAAATTTGTATGTATAGTAATC
>Ga0126337_10001692_pt1 | contig 13553 bp, 4 predicted proteins | sample DipCmetagenome_FD_92527 | JGI IMG/M metagenome (GOLD analysis project Ga0126337, IMG submission 92527) | Coral microbial communities from La Bocana,Puerto Morelos, Mexico - Diploria C A metagenome | ecosystem: Host-associated > Invertebrates > Cnidaria > Coral | place: La Bocana,Puerto Morelos... | reverse complement strand
GTTAAAAATGCAAAAGCAAACTGGAATTTCTGGAGGGATGAAGGGTACAAATGTAAAAACATTTTGTGGGAAGAGTATAAATATTTTCTGGAGCAATGTGTTTAATTAGGTTTTGAGAGTAAAGTTGCCCACAAAGTACAAAAGATTAAAGGATTCCAAAGTTTTAAAACTGATGTTTATTTATCATCCAACAGTAGCCTGTTGTAGATGGACTCTGTTATTCGTTTAATTGTATTGGTAATATCGCTACCTTTTTATGCAGAATGTTTAAATTAAGTTGGTCAATGGTCATCTAAAACCCAAATTGGTCAATAATTATTATTGTGTTCTATAATTGTACTATACTAGAAATATTGCTATTCCCCTGGGCCAGATGCTAGTCCACTGGCAGTTGCTCTTCAGCTTTCTGTCAGGCTCCCTCAAGAATTCATCAGAACCTTTTATTTCCTTGAAGGGGGGGGGGGGAGAGGCACTGTGTGAGTGCCTTGCATAAGCACACAACACATTGACCAGACCACTCAATCCAGAGTACACCATGCTCATAAACATTTCCCTCTCGTGCCTCCCGGGCCTATCCCCCACCCGGAGGCAAAAAACTAAGCTAAGCCTCCGATAAAATAATATTCATAGCTTTTCTTTACTAAGCTATTCTTGATTTAAGTTCAGATTTTCCCAAAGATATTGTAAACACTCATGTATAAGCCGCACTTTTTTGCTTAAGTTTTGGGCCAAAAATCGTGGGTCCATCTTATACGAGACCATTGCTTTCAGAGGGAGTAAAAGGGCTTATAGGAGTCATACATTTATAACTGAAAACCTTCAGTGGATAAAGATTAAACATATTACCTTTTGCTAATCATTGCTTTCAATAGAAGTAATGGCTCCTTAAGGAGCCTTTTGTTTAGATCTTCAGGTTCTAAACTCGAATCTTGTTCGCCAGTAGTTCTTTCAAGCATTTCATTTGCAGTATGCAGTATGTTTGAGTAGGTAAATTCTAACTGGAATTCCTCTACACAGCTGCTTACAAACGTCATCTGATTTCGCCACTATGTGCAAGAAAATACCACGCTATTCGGGAGAACCCATGAGGCAAATGGTGACGGTTTAATTGCGCAGCGCTACTTTCACGGCATACTTGCCCATAGGGTTATTAAACTCTCGTTTAGCAACAAGTTTTTCTCCGATCGATGGCTTCTATATATCTCAATCTGATATACATGCTCAGCTGATGCGAAAGCGAACATTTCCATGTTGCATGGAAATGATCTCTATTCCCTAACCCTCATTAAACTGCCTGAAAACCGCACCCTTCACAATGGCACATCTTTGTAATCTATACATGGCAATCAGACCTAATTTTAGCTCTTCTATTACACTAGAAGTTTGACCAGATTGATTCATCTTTCATTTACAGGCCACGACTCAAAAATGTTGACAGAAGCAGTGCGCAGCATATGGCTGTCACCGTAGGAAACATAACTGTGATAATAACAGATTATAAACTTTTAAAACCCGAGAATTCGCCTTCTGTAACACCAGATAGGAATTCACCTGGACCAATGTCGGAAGACAATACAGACCCTGGACCATCTCTTGGCCCTGAATATACTAGTAATGGTGTTAATAATCAGGAAGATAGTTCATGACAGTTATAAAATTTGCTAAGATAATAGGATCATTTTGAAATTTTCCAGGTGTAGTTTTCAAGATTATGTATCACAAGTTCCTTGTTCGGGCATGCCATTAAGTAAGCTGGGGAAATATCTATTCAGCTGTGAGGTTGGCTGAAAAACCATGTACCCGATACTTTGTACTTCCTTAACCCATTCATTTCAAAGAATGCCAAGTTCAAAATGAGAAAAAGAAGATCTCAAATTTCATTTTGTATTTCATTGACAAGCATCATACAATATGTAGTACTTCTTAACACTTTTCATGTTGGTGGTTCTACTCCAGGGCTTCATTCTGTCTTGAAATTTAGAACCACACTTATTTAATTAAGGCAGGAGCCTTGAATAAAACCACCACTAGTGTTAGAATTATTGTCATAAAAAATTCTTTGGTGCAGATATCATTGGTATTAGACACTTCTTATCTCAGAAGTGACTGAGCGCAAGTTGTTCATCAGGTATTTCACAGTGACACACGTGCTAATATGTCAAACTAAATCAATTTCCAACCAGTCCACAAAGTACAGAAACTCTTTCTGTCACACAACAACCATTTGTTTTTCTATGAACATGTTTCCCAATTAGTGTACATCAATGTTGAGCTTAGCGAAGACAAATAGACTTTTTTATAAATAGTTTATTTCATAAAGATTAGAATTTTTGATTTCATTCAGAACAAAATTATTGCTCAAAAAGCCAAATATGATTAGATGTAGCTTTGAGTTTTGAGCTACAGTGTAAAATTTTTCCTGCAGTAAGGCTCTTTTTTACATCAACCAATATGTGAAGATTTGTTTTCCTGTGCTGTAGATGTAGTTTTTCATGATTCTGAAATTAATTTTGTATTTTACAGATTTGTTTAATATTTGTTAAAGGGAATTAATATTTACAGTATAAAAAGTTTTTCCTTATTCATGAAAGCCTGACAATGTTTGTTTAACAACATTAAAAGAAAATAAAGATAAAATAAACAGAATTAACAATCGTTAAAATGGGGGAGATAAAAACTAATTACAGAAACAGAAACTCAATGTATTTAATTTTGTTGTACTCTAGATTATGTTGCTTTAGCACAAACATGCAGATAGAGGTTTAACAACCGTTTAAGGCCTAAGGAGTCTCCCTTTGACGAGTAAAATCGTCTGGCGTTAAACAGACTAAAATCTATAAGACACTCTTAGGACTTAAAGGGTTAAGATTTTATTTTGATTGTTTCATGTTTCCATCAAGTGGCGACTGATCTATGAATTAAGGTTAAAAATTGCTTTGTCTTGTAAATAACTGCTGGCATCGTAGTGATATTAAAATATACTTTTTACTGCTACTTGTACTTGAAATAACTCACAAAATGGAAACTCTATCATTAAAAAAACGCTATTCAGAACATTGTAGCATTCTTGCAATAAAAAAATTGTCATCAGTGTCAGTCTTCGGTGGTATGTTTGTCTGTGTATCCTGCAGTATATTGACAAGAATCTCTATTAGGGCTCCTTGAGATATTGGACATTTAGGTAAACAATATAGGAATGCAGGATATTTGGGGAAGAAATTAATGGGATATGGGATTTTTTTTCAAACAGATAAAACGGGAAAGAACAGAAAAAATGTCTCCTTTTTGCAACTGGAAATATAGAAATACTGAATATTTAGACCAGAAATTAACAGGATGTAGTATACTCAGACCGAACCATCCCACCTCATCCGATTTGTCACAGAGTTGTCTATTTTTTTTACTGGCCAAAAGGATCACGGCGTCTGGAAACGAGCTGTCGCCTTACCGATGTAGAAGAATGCATGCATGATGAGCTGCACAAGAAGCAGGCTTATGGCTAAAAACCCCACAACAAAAAAAACAGTGTTGCAGGAGCTGAGCAGACAAGGATTTACTTCTAAAGGGTAAGGTACAGACTACCATTAGGGTTAGGGTTACTGTTGAGACGAGGGCTACAGAGGAACGGAGGAATGCACGAAAGGAACGCGCGGACCAAAATGAGAAGGGACAAAGAGTCTAACTTGAGAATACATGGGAATACACTACGGAACGCCCGCCATAATTGACAAGCGAGGGAATGCAAGGAAAATGGACTGGGAACTCACACGGAAGGTGTAAGAAAACGCGCAAAGAAACCTTTGGGTAACCGACAGCCTAACATACAGTTAACTTGGGGGAACGCATGTGAGGTTTTACAGACTGATGGGCGTCAACCTAGAGGTACGTTTCAGCCAAGGTTGAGTGTCGGCCCCAGAGATCGCGTTTAATCAAAGAATAAACCACTTTGGAAAATCGGTTTTTTTTTGAAACATATTTTTAACACGTGATTATAGATTGTCGTGCGTTTATAAATCTGTTTATATTTATACTGTTTTAAGATACGCGTTTCCCAAATTTATATTTCTTTTTGATATTACAACACATGCCTTTGGCGTCTTTGTTAAAGGATGATCAAAATCCAGTTTCTTGCGATAGAACAATGTCTTGATGTTCTTTAAAATTCTCAATACATTTTCCTTCGTGATGGCCAAATATGATATACTATAACACTTAGAACAAAACAGTTCTTATCTTTCCAAGACATTTTTTTTACTGGCTCTTGCGAAAAAAATTAAAAAATGTTTGGAATTGCTTTAGAGTCAAAAGTCTACAAACTTAAGACGCTAGATTTATAATAATATATATCAATATTACTATTTTCATCAGCGCTTAACTCGTAAAGCTACATAAAACATACTAAAAACAAGATTAAAAAATTACATAAAATTACTAGAAAGCTCTGAAATAAATCAACATATTCAACGCGCACGAAAGCCCTGTTTTTTCACAGTTTGTGATTCGCTGGTTGTAAATGGTGTGAGCAAATTCCTCGCCTTATTTGTGTTATTGTTTCAGGGATTGGTTTTAGTTTTTAATCCATATTCATGATATTTTTTTGTTGAATTTCTATCAAACGTAACTGCTCGTGATGTGTGAAGATGGTCGTCCTGCCAAGAAAAGATTGCAACCTTAAAGGAAGAAGACGCTGATATCTAGAAGGGCTAAAGCCTGGACAAATGTATACTTTATGACAAGGTGAGCAGTGTTCTTCAAAAATGCTAGTAGAATTATGTCTCAGAAGCTGAAAGAGTCAACAAGTTTCTCGAATGAGCACGTGCATTTGCTGTTAGCTTTGGGCGTCGCTCCAACTCGAAACTTGGCAGCACTGAAGAAAACTATTAAATCGGCCTCAGACAAAGAGTTTTTACCGTGAACTAATGCCATTATATTATTCAAGAAATTTCACATAATTTCGTAGTTCGAAGCTTGAACTGAATGAAAGCTCCAAGTTTGCGAAATACACCCACAACTTAAACTTAAAAAAACTTGTATATACTTAACTGATCACTGATTTAACTGCTTTTTGTTCAGAAACACTGACTTGAAGAGGTCAAAAGGAGTGCTATGGATCAAGTGAGGAGACGTTGGAGTCGCTGGCTCATGATCAGGAGAAAATACTTCAAAGATAAGAACTTTAAAAATACTTTATAGTTGTATTCAAAATGGTGGCTGATTAAAAAAAGTCTGAGACATCGAGCTTGGTCTAGTGATTTCAAGTTTATTTAATGACGTCTGGACCTAGAAAAAAGAAAATCACAGATTTTTATTATATTTACTTTTTGTCTGCATGTGATATCAAATTATCAACTGTCAACATCGAGTTAAAAGAAAGGATCAGACTTCTGATTTACTAATTGAATTTATAAACTGTCTGCATCGAGTGGAAAGAAAAGATCACAGTATTCAGATTTATGAATTGTCTATTTGTGATATCAAATTTATATACTGTCTGCGAGTAGAGTGAAAAAAAAAAGATCAGACTTACTAATTGCCTGTTTTAATATCAAATTTACTTTTTGTCTGTGTCGAGTAAAAAGGCACAGTTTTACCCAAGAACGAGAAATTGCTCCAAAAAAATATCAGTCACCATTGCACCTTGAGCGATTGTCTTGTCGGCTTTATTTGTATTTGACGGCGTTTTTTGACTTTGAAGAAAAATTCGTTATAGTTGAGTAATTTGGCAGTGTATAGATCGTCGAGTGCAAAAACAAAACCGGTCGTTGATTCTGTGATGTTAATCGCTCAAGGTTTTAATTTGATGTCGCCGATGTGAACATTTTCAAGGTGGCACAGCTAGAAAATCGACGCTCCATGGAGTGGGTGTAAACACGCCTCGTTGTATTTAACTGGCAGCGGTTTTCTAATTTTTTTTTTAACGTTAAAATCTCTCGGGCAATCGGATATATATATATTAGAAGTTTTATATTGATTTACACTTGATATCGCCACCTTGGGAACATTCACTTCTATGCCTCATCAATTGAAAATACGTTAATGACAAGAGAACAGCTTTAAGATGCAAAGAACATACTCTGTTGATCATATTTATTGGCAAAACGTTATTTTATACACAGCATTTAGTTTGTCGTTTGATTTGTTGTTTTCTTTTTTGAAGCTTAATTATTTTTTTTAGAAAAGGTTTTGCATAAAAGACGGATGTTCTCTTGTCATTTGTGGATTAAATTTACCCTGATGTCTGGTTCGGAGGGTCACAAGTAGCCCCCGAGAGAAAGTTAGCCTTGTCCTGTCATACAGACCACAAAAATCAAAACTTTTTAGGAATCAACGGTTTCAAATCTATAGAAAAAATATTAGCAACACAATCAAAGGGATCATTAACAATTTTGATTCAAATATTCAACTATTCGCTGAAATGTTCCTGCTTTGAAAAAAAAACACCTCTACTCAAACTCAAATTTAAAGTTAAAGGAAAAAAGGAAACTATTTCATTTTACAATTTATAATAACGAATTGTGATGTATTGTATGGGAAAATTTTGCTTCGAGTTTATAAATTTTCAATTCTGTTTTGAAATTTTCCTGGTACTCCGTGCGAAAAACAAAAAACATCTTGCTTCAATTGAAGACATTTATTTTACATGGAAACCAAATTAAACGAATTGATCAGATATAAATATATTACTTGTGTAATATTTCATATTTTCCCTTAAGATCAAGATGTTAAAAACAAATTTCCAGTTGTGATCCACAATAGATTATAAAAACGTTTTGCAAATTTTTCTCGTATATTTAGAAATTTTGTTTCAAGTTTCTACGAGCTCGATGTGTGAAGTACTGCAAACATGCCTGAATAAGATACAAAAATAAATTTAATTTGAGTCGACCATTTATTTTGGTTTTGCAGTTTTTGTGGTCTGTGTAAACTTGATTTTGTCAGTTATTCCCAGTTCGTGAATGGGTGGCGCGTTAACTTAGAACGCTTGTTCTCCTTGGAACCAGCCATTGGGTTTTATGTTGTACACTTGTTAAGGGACCTTTTCTGTGGCACTCGATTGAATCACGGGACAAAGCAAAATCAGCAGTAAAAACATTTAAAATATTAGGTTATTTTTTGGTTAACAAAATTTTATTTCATGCTATAACAAGAATTGGTTAAAGATGTGGAGCCCACAATTAAATTATCTTACACTGAATGGCTAAAAAAACTCTCTAAAACTCGATGTATGAACACATGGAGCCTAATAATTAAATCATCTTTTTCTGAACGAAAACAACTCTAATTTTTAAGGTAATTGATGAGAAATTCTAGGGGTTTAATCAAAACTTTCCACAACTTAATGTTTGGCTGTGAAGAAATTGAAAGGATAGAGATTTTTACTTGTTTGTCCAGTGCCACAACTGTAAAGGTCTTTTATCAAAAGCAACATGGCATTAAAAATTGAAATACCAAATTTTCAATCGCGAGAAATTATTTCAAGACTCGTTGGAAATTAGAGATCTAAAGAGCGCAAACTTACGTGAAACCAAGCGATTGCTAGCTTGCCATGTTGCTTTTCGTTCTATTTAGTAAGATGTATACACCATTTCGTGCAAAAAAGTGAACAGCTGAAACATTTCGGCGAAGGATAAGTTCAAATTTGATTTGGAAAACCATTTAACTCATGTAATATCCAGATTGTAAGGGTACGGAAAGAAATTGGCGTTATATTTTCATTTTTTTGCACGAGATGATCTTTACTATTTTGGGCGGGAAAATTTTAAGGGAAGCTATTTTGAATTTTTTACCGAAAATGTTACCAGGGGAAACGCTGTGCAAATTGTTTTCGATTTTCCCGCCAAAAGTCTTAGTATATACAGGGGAAATTTTTTATGACACCTTTGTAATTAATTTAATGGAAAATTACTTAACTAATTAAGGAATTATTGAGGTGAATAAAACTAATTAATTAAAACACTTGTTTCAGATGTTTATTAGACACATAATAAAAATATTACAAAGATATCGGAACTACTTTATCCACTTCCGTTAACAGCAATGTGAGACTAAACAAAGAGTAAATGAATTTTATTGATAATATATCACAATACAAAAATTGAGCATAAGTATTTTGGGCGGGAAAATTAGAAACTTTCAAACGGAAGTACATGAAATAAAATATCTTTTTGTAAAAAAAAAAAAAAATTGGCGCATGCGTAATTTGAGCGCCCGTATTTTGTTTAAGTCTTTTGGCGGGAAAATGAAAATTTTTTGAACAGATGTTGCCATAGAGAAAACTTTGACCAAAAATATAGACATGACATTAGCTACGAAAACTTGTTTTTAACTCTATTAAAAAAGTCTTGTTTTTTTAATCACAAGCTACTTAACAGCGATGTTTGATACACGAAAAAAATCTAACCGTAGGGAGTGAAGAAATTAAACGAAAAACTCCGAGTTCAGATTTATTTTGAAAAATCTTGATGCGAAATCTTAAGTTTGTTTTCAACCACTGATTAAACTTGTCTTTCATTGAATTAGAGTTTCTTCTTTCTTGATTTTCTAAGGACGAATTCAAGGCACACCGTGACCTACAATAAAATGAAAATTAATGACTGCATTTGTACACGACCTTGTTGAGTTTTACTTTAACTACAAAGAAAAATGGAAAATGCGATTTACAAGCCAGATGCTATCATTGCCAGCATATGTTATTTGTAAACATTAACGCTCGGTTTATTCACAGAATTCAGAAATGCAGCAAAATAAAATCCATCACTTCGAGGTTTAATCAATGGTATTAAGCCTAGCGTTAATGTTTACCGATAGCAACTACTGGTAGAGATGGTTCTAACGTAAAGATTATACAGCAAATTTTACCACTATTTGCCGAGTGACACTGGAAGCTGGTCTCGTTCGCGGCCGTCACGCAACAATTAAAACCTCAATAAAATATTGCCTGGTTTTAAAATGTCTAAAAGCAAACTATTCATCGCAAATTATAGAAGTTGAAAATTGGAGGTTAAACATTACAAATGAGTTGTATTCCCTATAAACGGAATAAAAAATAGCTTCGACTCATTAAGAAACGCTATGGATCGCTGGCCATCAGCCTCAGTGAATGCTATACAACAAAACTTATCGAGAAAATAAGTTTTAGTCATCTTCTAGAAAGCTATTCTTATTCTTGTGTTAAACACGCTACAAACTGACTCTGCAATAAATGTTAGAGCGCGATTTCTGCAAAGTCAGATTCTACCAATCCAGGTCACACGAAAATTGAATAATATTTCTTTTCTGTTAAGTTTTTAAAGTTTATTTCAGTACTTTTCACCTTCATTTTAGACAAGAAACTGTGAAAACACGGTAAACAAGACGATGAAAATCTCGATCAAGTTTTCAACCCGGCAAAAACGTTCCGTATCTTCTTTCAAACAAACTTGAGCCTGATCTACAGTAACCTGTACGTAAAATTAATCATACAACGAACCTCATTAGCAAGCTGCATTATCCATCTATTTCAAGCTTTTCCTGTTCCATTGCTTGTTATCTCCTTGAAAAAAGACAAAACCTCCATTAAAAAAATGCTCGATAACAACATCAAAGCCATTATGAGAACACCCGCGGTCAAGGGTAGCGTGTAGCGTAAATCCTAAGGCTTAGGTTCTGCTCTTCAATATGGATCCACAGTGATGATGGCCTTGTCTATTTCTAAAATCCACACAGTTCAAGTTGATAATCGTCCAGTGTTTCGTGAAACAATTTCCTTTATTCAATTTCATTCTATTTTCACTTTGATTTTTCAAATTTTGCTTTTATCTTGCACTACTTTGCAAGAATTCAGGGGTTAAACTATTAATGTACAGGCCAGACACACTTGTACATCGATGACCGAGTCACAAGGAGGAGACTACTGTACTCAATATAAACTAATACTAGTAGTTTTTTAAAGAACATCATCCTATGGTCTGTCCATAACAATCTTCTGGTCATGTCAGCCTACTGTCCAATTACGAAAAACAACACGATAGTTGAAATCAGCCCATATCTGCTAGATACGATAATTACTGCGGTCAAGAAAGCCAACTCTTTCTCGTAGCTTTTAAATGTTTTTAAACGCCCAAACTACAGAAATAAAAACAAAGTATAGGTTAATTACCTTTTCTGGAGACTAGGGAAGAAACATTTCGTCAAGTTCGCCGCCATACTGCCATCCACGTGTTTGCAACCATCGTCGCTTCAGGGTAAAGTTCTAGCAAGGCAATAACTCCACGACCTCCTTCTTAAGCTTCCAGCCACAGAAATGCTTTCCATGAACATATGGGCGATTTTGGATAATAGCAACAATGAATTGGCAAAGTTCTATCTCGCAGGATACCTTTCAAAACGACGTCCAGGTTGAGCTGGTAGAAAAAATTAATATTGATGTGAAAGTCTTAAATACAAACAATTCCCAACACCTGGTAGTTTTCTTTTGAAATGCAAATTTCACCAACATTCTCATGCGTTTCAATAATTTTTTTCCTCCCTTCGATGTAACCTTACGCAAAAGTCGAGTGGGATTGCAAGACTGTGTCAATGAATGCTGAAATTAAATGAACTGATAAACCAAAAAAAAAGTTACTAGTAATTAATTAAATAAATACAACTACAACTACAACTTCAACTTAAGATTTAATACTTAATGTACATTGAGACAAAGGTTAAAACCAATAAACAGAAAAATAATATAGCTAGTAATCGGACTAGATTATTATCAAGATTATATTTCTCCTGAGAGGGAAACTGAATTTTTCAGATGTGGCAGTCGATAGCCAACTACGCAGACGTTTTGAAGGTTCGTCACGCGCTGCTCCCCAATATTGGGGAACAGAATTGTGTGATTCGCCATTTAGAGCATCTGCGTGGAAGACGAGGTAGCCTGTGCCCCATTTCACAAACTGACGTCAGTTTTTCATGCGTCTGTTCTGTTAATGATCATGAAATGCATCATAACATACAGAAGTCAATATCGTCAGTATAGCCATTGTCAATATCAGGACAGACGCATGAAACACTTACGTCAATTTGTTTTTCACAATAACAACATTGCATTAATTATAAATTTATGTCTGTCCGCTTATTGACAATGAATATTAGTTAATGGGCATATAGGAATTTCTGCAGTTATAGTTAAAAAATGTATTACCACAAAATCAAACACACCTGCTCTCCAGTATCATGTTCATATCATTGTCCATTGATCTGGTGAGCTTTCCATCAATCCTGCCTTCACTGGTCTTGCCAAACAGATTTATCCAATCAGCAGATCTGTCCATACCACATTTGCCTTCTATGGGAAGTTGTTATTTCTTAAGACTTTATTCTCTAGTTTTCTGCTATTACTAGCGGCCACCACACATCCTTCTTGATGAATTTTTCCATTTCTTTGTGTCCTCAGATTTCTTATAAAGCCTCAAGTAGTTTGGTAGCAACACAACAACACAACAAATTAAGACAGACACTAGAAAGAATATGTTCAGTAAGAAGTTATTGTTTTATTTTTTAGAACTTTTTCCCTGCCATATACAATTTTTTTTAAGAAAATATGATTTTGTTTATATATCATTGATATAACAAATGATTACCAGTTTCTGTACTCTACTTTGGGTGACAAATGTAACAGTATTATATATGTACAAAAAATTTCAGAATCAGTAATGCTTCCTAAGCCATTGTATAAGCGAATACACTTGTAATACTATTCTGTTTCCGGTGTGTAATAATAATGTTCTCCAGTATATTATTCTGTTTATGTTGTGGGATCATTAACATTTGTCCATCCAGAAGGAATATTTATATGTGAACACCATTGACTTTTTAAAGAAAAATATATGTTATGAAACTGGTTTGTTTCTCTATTTTGGTCAATGGCTCATTGCATAATCAATAATTCCTTCATATTTTACCCTCTTTGTCCATTGGTTAAAAGAGAATTGCCACAAGTAATGAAATGAGACGCATATGGGAGAACACCTTCACAGACCCTTACATTGTCTGCTATGGAAACCTCTTTGCAGTAAAGTCAATTTGTATTTTTGGTTTTGTATTGAGCTTCTCACGACTGTAAAATTCACCATTTTGTACAAAAAAACTTCACATGAACAGGATATGGGTCCAGAAAGAGAGAAATCTAACTCAATAATTCAGATCAGTTTACGTAACTTGTGGAGACTACAGCTGATGTTCATCAATGTTCATTGTTTAGTGAATGTTTGGGTCAGAACAGGTTAGATTTTACACGTTTGTTATTAACAAATGTTTGATTCTGTTCGAACTCCTCATCACTCTCACTTAATGGAGAATCTTTGTCGGCATTTGCATCTGTGGATCTTCCAACTTTTATTACTGGGCTGAAACAAGAAATACACCAAATGGTCTAAACAATAATGTCAAATGAACTGGGGACTTTCACCTGTTTTATGATCACAGAAACTTTAAGGTGGCTCTGAACCCACTCCATAGAATGCAAAAAGTTGCATTGTATCATGCTTGTCACAATTTGATAATAAACAATGGGGGTCACCAAGCTCATTTTTGAGTTATAAGAGCTTAAAACTAAAATTAAGGGTGTTTTTGACAGGTATTATTGTTACTATGAAAACCTGTTATATAAAATTTAAAGATGACCGCAACTTGTTTACCAGTGATTGGGTAGTATTCATCCTTAAAAAGTAGCTGTTAGAAATGTGCTGAAAACTGCTGCGATCCTCCTTAAATTCACAGTAAATACCTTTTATATAAGAACCTACCATAGGTAGGATAACTTGAAAAACCTAGGTTTTTATATATGGGTTTTTACTTTAATTGACAGGTATCAGAAACTATCTAGGAAGTGAGCATGAATAACAATGGCTAGGATGAAAATGGATTACAACATAAGAAAAACTTGACAATGGAGGAATAAATCATAATTAGATGACAGGAAACCCAATAATATTGGTTAGATTTTGAGACCAATAGTGTAGAAATGTCGCAAACACATTAGGAAGTGAAGGAACATGTAACTGATGATGGTGAGAATGAAAATGCATTGCGATGTAAACAGAATTACAACTTGAGAATAAGGCATTTCTCAATGAGGAGGTCATCGTCTAGAATTCGGATATTGTCCAACAATTATGGACTATTATTTTAGTCAACACAATACCACGTGTACAACACTATTTTGTACTACTGGTTGACATTACCTTTCTGGGATAATATTGGGATTGTCAGATTTGTCCTCTTGAAATTCCTAATAATGAGAAAAATTGTTCCACAAATAATATGAAAGATCATATATTTAAACTGCAGAGAAAGATATGAAAAAATATACCTGTAGATGATAAAGAATGCAAAATTAATGCATTCTTCACCATCTCCTGGTATTTTAGGCACTCAAAATGTGACAAAAGGGATGGAGTACCCAAATAACCTCAACAAAGATGGCGGAACACACTTTATTCAAAGCCTGCATGGCCTCATGTATATGCCAATTAGTATATACCACACAAGTGAATAGTGCTTTTCGCGCGCGCTGATTGGCTAGCTCG
>Ga0126337_10001691_pt1 | contig 13554 bp, 7 predicted proteins | sample DipCmetagenome_FD_92527 | JGI IMG/M metagenome (GOLD analysis project Ga0126337, IMG submission 92527) | Coral microbial communities from La Bocana,Puerto Morelos, Mexico - Diploria C A metagenome | ecosystem: Host-associated > Invertebrates > Cnidaria > Coral | place: La Bocana,Puerto Morelos... | reverse complement strand
GGTCATAAATAGGGTGTCAAGTTTTTGGTCAGATCATAAATAGGGTAGGGAAAATCGCAAATTTTGGTCATAAATAGGGTAAGGGTTTTGGGAAGCGGGCCGCACACCCCTACCCAATTTTTCCAGGAGTACCCCCTCCCCCCCCGGGTCAGTTACACAGTAATTGCCAAAAATTAGCCTTTGAGATGGTCAAGAATTTAGAAAAATCTTCGGGACATAGAAAGTGGTTTTTGGTCATGGTCATAGTAATGTGTGAAGTAGTCATTATTGCTCTTCACTGTTGATTACTAACAATGATACAGGGTTTTTTCTTTAGTGTTCCTGAGAGCCACAATGACAACTGGCTCTTCCCTTCACTTAGCATCTAAAGAGACCATTCAAAATGCTCAATCTATCAATTTTATTGATTGTTCAGAACTGTACAAGTTGAATTTAATTCATTTTTTACGGTATAAAACGTTGGTTTACAATAAATATAAATGCATCATTGTGAGTGAATCGAAGTTTCAAAATTTGAAATTATGAAGACTTGATTACTTGGTGTAAGATATTTAACTATAATACAGCTGATCAAAGCTACACAACACTCTTAATTTAAATTGTACCAGTTATCTTTTGTCAAAATTCAAGATTTAAAGTAAACAATTTACAAGAACATCATTTAAAACCTTGTCTTTGACATGCTAATAATGAAACCCCTTAAACTATAAAGACCTCATTAGTAAAAGTGAACCCTTTTCAGCTGCCCTGCCACCCCCAAGAGATTTGAAGAAAAATTAAATTGCTGCAACAACGTGCTCAAACTTGCAGCATTTATTAAACATAAAATTAGTCATGGATAGCATAAACCTCTGACTGTGTGACTCAAGTGACTATTTGATAAACCTTAACTTATAGTGCAAGGCAATTTGGAATATGACTGATTTTCCAATGAAGTGGTCAGAAGTCGGGTAACATTTCAATGAGTGGAAACTGAGGAGTTAAAAAAGTACAGTAATAAGTTGTTTCAAGTTCTAAGTACTAAGTACTAAGGTTATTATGTACAAGTGGTAACTATACATCCATATATTTATTGTATGATTATGGACAAAAAATCAATCAGAAAATACCATTGTCAAACAGTTTTTACAGTGCTTTTGTTAAAGCCTCAGTGGTCCTAAAGCTGGATAAGCCTGATAATTATGTCCTTGATAACTTCAGGCTGTATTCATTCGACCATCACCATCTCCTGGATCTTCCTCTATTAAGTCTGGTGCTACAAAAAACAGTCTTCCATTATTTTAACTATAAGTGTTATAATTTTTTTGAAAATTATTTATAGATGGAAAATTGTCAGTTACAAGTATGCTAGGAGAAGCTCTTAAAAACACTTAAATATAAGCTAGCAAATTGTCCCTGTGAGAGCCTAACGAATTAAAGCAGGCTTATATCGTCCTTTTCAAAACATACCAGAGTACTGTACTGCAAGTAGGATGTAGTAACACCATGGCTTAAAATAGAAAATGGGGCTCAAAAGGCTCTTAAAAGTGTTGATAGTTGCTGTTAAACTAAACGTTTCAGGCATAGCGCTTCTTCAGTAGGTGGAAAAAGGGCTATGCCCGAAATGTTTAGTTCAACAGCAACTATTTGACACTTTCAAGAGCCTTTTGAGCCCCATTTTCTACTGTACTGTAAGATCCTGAGGTAGAGAATTTCATAAAGTAGTACCTGCACTTCAACTACTCTTTTAAAGGCTTTGGTAACGGGTTTCTTAAACATTACTGTAATTATTATTACTACTGTAATAGTAAAATATCTTGTAGGAATACTACAATAGATTGAGATTATGGAAAGAATGGCACAGTGTTTGCATGTCTAGAATGTTTGACCTCAAACACTAATGAACTGCAAAAAAAACTTACAGGCAATGTTGAGATCCTCAGAACTGAACAACTGACTTTCAGTTACAGTAGGAGATGGATATGTACTTGTATTTGGTCTGACAATAACAACTTCTCCATCCTTGTTGAAACCAAAGCCATGCTTGTCATCCCAAATGAAACAGTTTTCCAAACCTGATAAAAATATATATTAGTTCAGCTTAGATTGTATATGGGAAGTTTATACATTTTTTCATAATGAGTCTAGCAACAAAATTATAGCTAACTCAAAAAAAAGCATTCATGCCACAAAAACCTCTGAAAAAGGGTTGCTGTTCGTTTCAATGACAGGCTAACTCAAGAGTTCAAACTCCAACCAATGACAGAATTTCTCACTGTCGTCAATCAAAAACATAGATATACTGGTAGTTGATAGTAAAATCTAACTTAAGATAATAGCATGCAGTTATGCACCTGTGAATTCACTCTGTGTTCCACCAGTTAGCAACACTGATGATGATCTGAAATATCTGATACTTGACTGTCTTGCTGTGTTGAACATCAATTTATGTCCTCTTCTTAACAGTGCCATCATGAAAATATTGTCCTCTCTTTCACAGTCAATGTTATATTCTGTAGAATAATATGAAATATGTCTTATTTTCTATTTCCTCCTCTAAAATTAACCACAATTTTTGGCACAGCAATCTTGTCCCAAGAAACTACAAATTTTTCAGTCAGCAGTTACCAAAAGCGTAATGGCTCTGGAGTGAAAAAAAAAAAACAAGAACCAACAAATCCTGGTGCTGTTTTGATTTGTCTGTCCAATTTCTTGGTACTAACTGAGATTGTGGCCTCTGAGAATGAAATTGGTGGCAAAATGCAATCACTACAATATGCATGCGGTCATCTTTTTTATTGCCATTATCATTACCAGAAGCTACATGTATTTAACCCCTAGAAGCTTTGGCATGCATACATGCTTGCTTACTTGCTTGTAACACTTGTGATGCCATCAATTAAATGTCAAAAGATATTCTTGATAACGATTTAGCAAAGCATGGATAGATCTATCCACACAACAATAATGGTTTTGGATAATGACGGCATTTCAACATAGCAAATTAAAAAACAGCGTTATCAATCTTCGTAAAATGACCCGTTATACCTATAATCTGTATAATCTATTAAGGTCCCGTTTCCAGGATTTGCCCATAATATTAACACCCAACTCTTTGCAGCAGCCAGAAAGAATATGAACGTCCGTTTTGGCTAAACTATAGAATACAGGGCCACACATCTTATTGAATCACAACAGTGCCTATTGTATGATACTTCGTTCTTCAAAAGGTTTTGACACATGTAAAACAGGTGGTCCAAGGTGGCCCTTCATTCTGTAGTTGCTCCAACGTTTTGTTTCTGAACGAAAGAGACGTTTGAAAGAAATGAAAGCAATCCGATTCTATCGTGATGTTTGATGTATAATTTCACAAGTGGAGAAAATTTTTGACGGAATGGTTTTTATTGGCGGGAAGTTTTTGGCGGATCGTGGAAAAAAATTAGAACCGGCAAAATTTAGTACCACGCGGGAAGTACGTAAACCTTAAACGTAGGACTCAAGTCACAACTGAGCGAACTCGTGAGAACCACAATCTACATATGCATTACAGATTTTAAGATTTGTCCACGCTCGTCAAGTAAGCTAAACATACTGTGAGCTGATAGGAAATAGGAGATTTCACGAACGGACTTAAAAGCTAACCCTTTCCCGTATCAAATTTTCTAAAATTTCCAACTCACACCATTGCCCATTTTCTTAAGCAGAGGCTTCTCTAGCGGAGTAATACAATGCATTCATTACGTGAAGCTTAGCACTTAAACTTAACCATAGCTCTTAGACTAAAAGAGCAACAAGGCTTAAGCTTAATACAAGCATGGTGGTTTTATAGCTTACGTAAATATGTACGGTCAAGCAAATATCACGAGCTCGTATTTCAAAACAAGGTACTTTAACTACTACATTGTGCACTAAAAACTGACAGACGAGGCTATATATCTCTTGGTTTAAGGACTTTGCTTGTATAAAACAAAACAAACTAAGAACTTACCGGCGCTTCTGTAAACCTTTGCACGAACATCAATGTGTTAATATTCACATACGAGTGTGCCGGGAAAGCGCTGAGGACAAAAACAACATCACGTGCTAGAGAGGACATTCTTGGTGGGGGAGGGGTCAGGCAGCCGGGTTTTGTGTGTGTTGGAACGGTCTAAGTGGGAAGAAATTTTACAAATGATTCCCCTCCACAAAAATTAGTCTATCTATGTAATGGAATCATACTGTGAAAATAACACTTCTGCCTGAATGATTAGAAGCAAGAGGAATTGCCAATTAATTCCCCTCTGTACACCCCACAAAGTAACAAAGTAATGCGCTCAGCGTTACCTAGAAAAACAAGAAAAACGGGTTTTGGAGGCCCAGGCTTAATACTCCTGTTTTTGCTCTTGTCACATTCCGTTAATTCAGATTTTAAGAGGGCCTAGCAAAGCTAAGCAATGGGAAATTGTTTACCAGTTGGCTAAGTCAACTCCAAGCCAGGGTTTTACTCTTTATGCCGGATTCAGTTTGAGTACAAGAGTTAGCATCGAACACTTAATAGCCGCCGTTTGGCGCGGAAATATGCCCGGATACTTGTTCGCGGATATATTGTATCTTTTCCTAGAAGCGAACAGTTTTCCGAGAGCGTAGCTCGAAGCTCGAAGAAAACTGTGACCTCTGAGGAGCACATATATATCGTCCAAAAACAAATATCTAAGCACACTTGCACTTTCCTCAGAGAATGAAGGAACAGCTGCCGAAAGGTTCACTAGTAGTTGGGAGGGGGGTGGGATATTCAGTCACGTGACCTCACTAGATCAATCGCGCGCGATCCAAAATATTTAGCCGGAATATTTTACCAACAAACACTGGAAGACTGAATCAGACTGTGAATCACTTGCTGTATTCTGGAAGACTGAATCAGACTGTGAATCACTTGCTGTAATCTGGAAGACTGAATCACACTGTGAATCACTCGCTGTATTCTGGAAGACTGAATCACACTGTGAATCACTCGCTGTATTCTGGAAGACTGAATCAGACTGTGAATCACGTGCTGTATTCAGTATACACGGGACAAACCAACATGGTTTGCTAATTCAACCCTCTTCTATTACTTCAGAACGAGTTTTTTCATGACTAGAAAATACAATTCGCAATGAGATTGAGGCATCCCTCAATTAATAAAACAAGCATTACGATTAAATATTAACTTTTTTTGTGTGAGCATACATTAGCATAATAATGTGCCTTGTGAGCATAACAGTCGGAGATTTTGAGCATCTAGCATAAGTATATTAGTTATATTAGTGACAAATTTGAGTATTATGAGCAAAAGCCTATTCAAAGTTACTCTATTCCCCCTGCGGGGCATTTGTCGGGTATATGTATTTTGTTTGGAAAAAATGTTGCTCGCCGTACAAATCCCCCCCGAGATAGCTGCAAATACCCGACCCAAATGACTCATGGGACAAGTTAAAAATTCATCCTATTTACATATTTTCGATCAATTTTGTCAAGGACAGAATCCTGAAATCATTTCATTTCTGCTTTACTTTCTTTCCTAAATTAATTTCCAGTCATCTTCCGCCTAGCCAATCAAAAAAGCAAAACAAAATTTTCTTGTGAGCCAGTGATAAAGCCTTGTCGAACAATATTACTATGTTAATGTTGTAAAATTCTTGCTCACTGCTACAGTAAGTTTTTGTTCGGTGCCAAAAACGTATTAGAACTGCAATAAGATTTCCTTTAACGTTATAGTTTTTTGTATCGTAGTATCGAAAACTGAAATATATTCTTATCCTGAGCAACAACATGCAAAGCTTTCAATTGACTATATTTCTTTGAAAAATCCGTCTTTTGTTTGTAAGGTATATTAAAATCCTTTGAAGTAGGTAGTTATGTGCATTTTATTATTATTAATTTTGTTTTAGTTTATTTCACCGGTAAAGATGGTTTATAAAATGAGATAAAAAAAATTACTAATTTTCTCTTAGATATTTGAAAAGAGCCTTTTCGCTGAAGATGACAAGTAATGCATTAAACAGTTGTTCCGGAACTTCTTCGCAGAGATTGTACAGCTCTCAATTTGGTCACTTAATTAATTAGAAGCGAGGAAAAAGTTAATATGTTTTGTCTAAAGCGCTTGCAAAGATGACAAAATTAAAGTAGGAATTGATTTTTTGCACCTACTTGGATCATTTCTAATTTTATCAAACGAAAAAGTACAAATATGTAGCGGTTATTGGTCGACCTCAATTAATCTCAATTAAAGAAACGAATCGCCTGCGACTATATTTTAGTTTTATGAAACAACGGCGCTCGCTGTCCGCTTTAGACAGGATAAGAATATAAATTTGCATGTGACAAACCTCCTTCGCTAGGAATTTTACACGATGTTATCTAGTAAGGAAGAGCGGTCTTTTAAGTTCCCTGGGTCATAACGTAGTTGATCGTACGACAGCGCATGACTGAAAAAAAACCAGTTACAATAGATCTGGAAACTACAAATCCTCGGTCGATAACGGGTAATTAAACAAAGGAAAACACCTTGCTGATCTTTAATAAAAATCATGCGAAAACTTTGGTGAATTTTTATATTTCTCATCGTTTATTGTTAGTTTTCACAGATTGGCCAACGTCATCATTTCTTACTTAAGCCTTTAATGGCAATCTATATTGAATTCACGTCTCTGAAAACTCCTATAAATAATAGAATAATTGCGATAATGACGTATAAAAGGAGATGAGCGCTTCTCAAACCTGTCAAAGGTGAACAAATGTCGACAAATACTGTTTTGGGCAATGTGATAAATCAAATTTAATAACTTTGCGACGAGGAGAGAACGGTGAAGCAATAGTTTTCGTTGGAAACATTGTGTTGTGCTAGTCGTGCATTCTAAATTCTAAATACGGTAAGTAGTATCTCCTTTCCCTTTGAAGTTTCGTCTATTCAAATCTTACTTCCCTCTCTTTATTTGAGAAATCGTTTTTATGCAACAGGGGGAGAAATGATTAGTTCTGTGTAGTCATTAAGTACGATTTCTCACCCTATGCTATAGGAAGGGTGAATATTAAAAATTAATGTTTATAACTCAGGTTTTGTCGCTGGCAAGGAGAAAGACAATATTCAGTAAGAGTCGTACCCTCTTCTACGTTACATGGCAACCTTATACACTTTACAGTTATGAACTAAGCATGTATATTCCTCCATCTGGACATTATAGGGATTAAATGTGGTGAATTTAAATATATGAAACGGAGTTAATAACCTACTTAGACCGGCAAATTTGTTTTATGAAGGCAAAAAAGAACAGAAAATGAAAACGAAAAATAAAATCTTAAACCGTTGATAGTCGATAGCAGTTAAATGGGAAGATATGTATCGGCGATGTATTTTTTCAGGATAAAAAGAAATCTTATCTCACGTCGTTACTTGTGTAACAGGCCAGCTCATTACCTCTAACTTAAAATTACGATATTTATCTACACTTGCCATACTTTTCGTGTTGCAAAAGTTCTAGTTTTAACCATATTTCATATTTTGTTTTATTTTCTTTAATCATGGACAAACGCTTCTAAACCTCCGAAAATGTTCTTTGCTTAGCTCGCCGCGTTTACCGACAGTTTACCTATTCAGCTGACCAAAATTAATCAAGACATCATTTAATAATAATAGCTGTTTGTGTTTTGTTCTTTAGCTATGTTAAATACGCTAGTGATAGAAAATCAGTTTTTAAGATACATTTTGAGTTATGATTTTTTGCCTTGTGCGATACAAAACAGGGCAGATACGAAAATATCCTTAGTGACTCGGTGCTAACAGATTCTTGTTTTTGTAAATCATTTTTTCGTCTAATATTGTTTATTAATTGAAAAGAATAATAGCCTCTTATATTCTGCATGTTGCCTTTCATCTGAAGGTCCCATTCATTACCTTCAAGTTTATGTTTTCACTCGATACTATTTGGGTCACTAGACTGGTTATTGGAAATCATTCGTAGATGTCATGTAAACTTGCGGAGAACTTGGAATCAAATGCAATATAATTTTTCGGATGAGGATGTTAAAAGCTCAATAAAAGTAATTTTCCTTTACAGTGACGATCAAAGCTCACATTTAAGCGTTCTCGTTGCACGGAATAAGTATCGCTACTGATGGGGCGCTTGAAAAAGAATGAATACATTTTGATTAGTTGGCATATAGTCTGTTCTGTTTGATGTCAAATATGGATTGTACCGTAAATCTACAAGGCCAAGCAATATTAAGCAACATGTCCTTTCTTAGCTTCCGAATATATTCTTTTAAAAGCAAATTGAAATTGGCACAATGAAATTAAGAGCAAAGGTCTATTCATAACTCAATTTTCCGGAAATAATTAAATCTTATATTCATTTCTCAGTAAAGTTATGGCTGACGGAGGTTATTTTCCATCAGGTTCCATCAATGCCCATAATCTTAAAATCCTGGTTAATTTCTTCATAAACGCCGTAATGGAAACAAGGTTTTTTTTAAAAAAACTAGAGAGTAATTATTATTGATTCACCAGCGCCGGTTCGTTAATTTAACTTTGGTAGCTCAAGTGGTGAAGCGCATATTACAATTTTTGCATGAATACCTTACACTTAGCTTAAACCTTCTCGTGTATATCCTAATGAACATTTCTTTCGTCGTCTTCGTTTTTAGTTTTCAAACATTTTTTAAGGCACTTTTTTTATTCTTTCGTGTGTCTATCGCTCTAATACGTGGATAATGTGTAATAGTTCTTTTTCAGGTGCTTATTTCACCTGTTATGCTTTTTTGTAAGTTGTAAAACTGCAAATTTTTTTAATTATACATCGTATGTTGTCAGTGATTAAATTTATTCATAATTTTTGGGAAGTAGAAAGGAGAGTAGAGAAAAGAAGAGGTTAGGAGGGGACGGGAAAGAAGAGGTGAGGAGGGGAAAGGAAAGAAGAGGTGAGGAGGGAGTGGGGAGGAGATAGCAGGGCAAAAGAGAAGAGAAAAGAAGAGAAGAAGAGCGAATAGGAGGAGAGAAGAGAAGGGAAGAGGAGACGAGAAAACAGAAGTCGTTGATTTTCACTTTTTCTGTTCACCCTCCAGGTTTCGTCATGACGGTAATGAGCATATACACGGAATCATTAACAGCACAGATCAGCATCACCACTGTGTTTACAATCCTTGTGCTGGTGGGTGTGATCGGCAACGCGTTGTCCTGTGTCGTCATACTCGCCAACCGCTCCATGAGAACACCCATGAATTATCTCGTTCTTAACCTGGCAGTAGCGGATATCATTGTGGTAGCATTTGTCGCGCCTCGCTTCATCCTTATCCACGCCTTCAAACACCCGGACGGCTTTCTGGGATCGCTGATCTGCAAAGTGTTCACTGGTAGCAATTTTAGTTGGCTCGGGGGCTCAGCATCCGTGTTTTCTTTGGTGGCCATCTCAGTTGAGCGGTACTTTGCTATCATACACCCGTATGGAAATCGCAAGCTGACGATGAAAAAGCTGAAGTATGTTGTGTGGGCTTGTTGGGTGCTCGCTATTGTCTTCAACCTTCCGCTGTTCCTCACAATGCAGTACAACAAAGAAATTAACTTCTGCACCGAGTTCTGGCCTGAGCCCTGGATGTCCCGTGTTTACAGCATCGCTTGGCTTGTTCTGTTTGGCGTGATACCCATAGTTCTTATGTCTGTGCTTTACTGCAGGGTCATTCGCCGGCTGTGGATTCGCCCAGAACAAAGCCCTCGAGTCACACAAGCTGCGATTCTCAAGTCGCGCAAACGCGTGACAAAAATGGTGATTGCGGTAAGTGGATTGATTCAATTTGAATAACAGTCAAGATCATGCAAATTAATATATGAAAGATCATATATTTGAACTGCGGAGAAAGATATGAATTTATGATTGATCATCGCAGTTATACATACTGCTTAAAGTAAGTTGTATGAGTCAAGATCGTCTTGGTAACGTCATTGCAAAAAACCCACAGGGTCTCGGGTAATGCTACTAATGGGCAAATATGGTGACTACCTGCATTATCTCTGCATGCGTAAAACTGGTCAAAATCAGTTTCATTCCAGGTGTTTCAGATCTTAGAATTAAAAGTCCTAAAGAATGGGGCGCAAGGGTTTTCTGATAGAGAATAGTACTGTTATAGGCTACTCTACATTACCGATATTTCATCTGGCTTGAGGAACAGAAAGCCTTTGGTACTGGGCTTCAAAAAGCTACTTTCAGGGCTTCAGGAAATGGCTGTTTCTGTGGCACTCAATAGCAAACCAGGCGTGCCACAAAGCTGTGTTTTGCATCTATAGAGTCTCTCTTGTCTGTCTTCTTCTTTTCTGCTGTTCGTCTTCCGTATTCGAGACTGGCCCCGCTATCGCACTAGAAGACCGCAATCAGTTTCATTTATATTATCACAAATATGTGCAATCATTTGTTTTCAGGTCAGTGCTGTGTACAGTATCACATGGTTTCCAGTGCTAATCATCTATATGCTGAATTATAATCTTGAGAGCCAAGAGTACGGAAACATCACCTACATCATAGGCATCGTTATTGTCACCTTCAATTCCTGCGTCAATCCCTTTATATATGTGTTCGTCAACGAGCGTTTTAGGAATCACATCAAGCGACTGTTTGAGTTGCCATTTCAGAGGCAAAACCGCGTGCAGCTGGAGCAACGAATGGCTCAAGAGAGAGGGGAGAGTAGCTCACAGCAGCGACGCCAAGCTCTTGAAATAGCAGTTGGGAATGAGTGTTAGGTCTTATCCCCGGGGCCTTGTCACACTAGGTTACTGTCAGAGGTATTCCGTTTGCGAAAGGGTAATCCAGAGAACTGATATTTCATTTAAACAATCAGCCTATATTTTCATTACGCGGTAAATCTTTCCTTGACAATTTATTTGGATCTTTTTAATTGTAGAATCAAGAATTCTACAATAAACTTTGAAAGCGAATGCTACAATCTGATCGCTTTCTTCCGCAAGGGTAAAAGGGCTTTTTTTTCGAGTGGGTAGAATCCGCTGAGCGATTTAATGCTTAAGGATATGCGATCCGTTCGACTTTGCGCCCACATTCACTTCGCATAGCAGATTTCTATAACGAAGAATTCGAGTCTCCGCGGAAGAGAGAGTTTCTATGGTACGCTTTAGGAACAAATGGATAATAAAATTCCTAAGAAGGCTGGAAAAAGGGCATTCACGGTTTCTTGAGTTTAAGAACTTCGGATGTTAAAAAGCTGTTGATCTCGTGTAACTGCAAATTTCAAATGACAATTATTTTCGCCTAAGAAATTTACTATTACCTAAAGAAAATGCTATTTGAAGTAAATTTTAGTTGTAATTCTACTAAAGCATTTCTTTTAATTTATACGAGGAGAGATCCGTGCTTAGAAAACCGCTCTGTAGCCTTATCGCCAATTGCAGCAGGTTCATTGTGGTATCGGCTCAACTAATTGATCATGTGACTAAGCCAAGATTTCGGAAGGCACGCGGAGGTTGGGGTTGACAAACTAAACAATTCACGGTAATCATGGTCCGAGCATGTACATAGAATAAATAATGTTTAACAGGCTCTGCCTAAATATCAAAACTATTTCAAAGGAGCAGTCGTCTTATATAAGCGAGGGAGACGGTTTGCATTTGTTGTCGTCATTCAAGCTTTTTTTGAAATAAAGGATACTAAACATGACTTAAGTATCTTCCAGCCGTGCGTGGTACGACTGAGTGTTTGTACATATTAAGTCATTACTAATTACTCTATAACGAGTATTGAAAAGTTACTCTAAATTTTTTCAGTGTTTTTCTTTTTCACTTGAAAATGTGTGGTATTTCCTTAAAATATTCGATCAGTTACCTTACCCCCCTAAAAAACTGTTTAATGAGATATGTTCACCATTTTAGAAACTTGTTTGACCGGTTTGGCAATGACGTCAATGATTTCTCATTGGCTCACAGCCAAGTCTTTGTTCTTTCACTATATAAGCGCGACGACACCCGGATGGTTGGGCGGCCAGTTATCTCCACCACAACACTCACTATAATGAGTAATAAAAATCTTGTAAAAATAATGAAATGTTAATGATGAGTAATAAAAATCGTAGAACAATACCTCGCAGGTATAGCCAATAACTGTCCATTATAACATTTTTTAACTCCTCATGCATTTAAACGCATCTCGTTAACCCAGCTCTGGATTCATAGCTCATTAATTCCGTGGTCATCAGTCACCTCATGTAGGACCCAGCGAAGTATTCTAGCCATAAATTTCTGCATTGAAGCTCTAAAGTTGTTTTAAATAACGGTCAATTTGTAGCCTAGCCTCATAATGTTGTATACCGAAAAGAAATGCAATAAATCCGTAAACAAGATGTAAATACATACTCGTTGTACCTGTCCAATTGATATGTAATTAACATTCAAAATTAAACAGTTTTTTTTTAGCAACTAAGGTGTTTATTATTATTTGTAATATTATCGAATTTTTCATACGTTGACAGTATAAGCCCGTGCTTTTGAGTTGGGTATCTGGAACATGCTATCTCTCTGGTTTTCATTTAATATTTGGTTTTGCTTACACTCTGGGCTATGTCTGTCATCTGCCAGCCCAACTTAAATTTTCTACGTTGGACCTCGATCCTGTGCCTTTAAAGGGGAAAAGCTTAAGGAAAAACAAAAGTGAAAGGAATGATATGAGTCAGAAAAACCAAGAAATGAAATAGCCAAGTCTTGCAACATTATTTTCCCTTACCTGTTTTGGACAGATTCGCATAGTGATCGTTGCCATAGGAACGTGAAGACGTCCCCTCTTCTTATTTTTCATGGTGAAAAATAGCAGACAATACTTTGTCATAATACTCTTTTTTTCATCGAGAGAAAAAGCGTCCTTTACTGGATCAAGCAGTTCACGATCGATCTATTCCTAGTTAGTTTTTATTTTCCCATGATGATTCTGCTGCCATCTATATAATGAAACTTACATCCGTTCTGGAGCTTAGGAAGGCAAACATCCGCCAGGTCTAGGGTTTCGACCTCCAACACACCTCGGAAAGATCCTAACTCCCCTAAAATCAGCTTGGTAGCCGGTCATCAGGAGCCTGCTTTACTTTTAAGTTGAGGATGTATTTTTCTGAAGGTACCCTGTTCCAAATGTCATACAAAGGACAGCATGACAGATTCAAGTTAAATCTTTCTTCGTAATAAACCCTTTGCATTAATTAATAGCGCCGATACTCAATCACCCTAAGCCTCACATTCATGTGCGGAAAAATCTTTAGTCTGGAAACATTAGTACGAGGCTAAATCTGCTTAGTATCACCCAACAAGTGGACTAATGCAAATCCTGCATTTTGATTGGCTACGCTACTAGGGGACTATTACCAATAGTCATAGAGTAGCGAAATTCTTTCGTTTTATTCCCCCAAAAAAACCTTTCATCAACTTGCATTTTCTAACTTTATTATTGCTTTTGACTGTCCGACTAGTTGGGTGATACTAAAACAATAAGCCCCTTCGCCCTCAAGGGCCACGGGTCAATAGCCTATTCGGCTTCGCCTCATGGGCTATTGACCCGTAGCCCTTGCGGGCTGCGGGTC
>Ga0126337_10001689_pt1 | contig 13558 bp, 10 predicted proteins | sample DipCmetagenome_FD_92527 | JGI IMG/M metagenome (GOLD analysis project Ga0126337, IMG submission 92527) | Coral microbial communities from La Bocana,Puerto Morelos, Mexico - Diploria C A metagenome | ecosystem: Host-associated > Invertebrates > Cnidaria > Coral | place: La Bocana,Puerto Morelos... | reverse complement strand
CTACACTGAGAATTGGGCCATATTTATTTTACATAGAGAAATTTATTATTCAATTCAAACAAACAGAAAAAAATTATTGGTCACCACACTCGTTTTCGAAGAAATGACGATTTACTTCTATGGTGGGGTCCAGCCGTAAAGAAAAAGCCGCCATTTTCTAATGCGCGCGCTAATCGCATGTGAAATTGTGCGCAGTAGGAGATGCGCAGTGCAATACTGGGGAATGACCTTAAGTATCCACCCTTCTTCCCTCCTTTTTCACAAATGCCAATAATATTGAAATATTAAAAACTGTGCGTACGTTTATTACGCGTACAAAGTAAGTTTCGTGGACTTTTATCAGCAGAGCTTTGGACAGTTTCCAGTGAACAGTTGTTATGCCTTTCTTTTAAAGAGTTTTGTGCCGTTTAGAGTTTACCGTTTTACCGATTTTGAAGTGTTTTGGTCGAGTATCATTCCGTTTACTGCTCACGACCAGTATGTGTTGCAGGTACACTAACTGCAATTTGAAACAAAAGCAAGGTTCTAATATTCTTCTTTCAATAAGAAGAAAGTGGTTTTGTTTATTCATGTTGTACCTGGTAATATTGTTGATTTCTGAATGACATTTCTGGCTATTGAAGTATGAATTAATTTATGTCACGTTATATTTGTCATTTCATGCAGTGTGCGGAAAACACTGAAACACACAAATTCAAAATTTTACATATTAAATAAAAAGTCACAATTGGACCTTGCTTCTGCATAATTTTTTTCTTTACCTTTTTCTTTGCACGAATTCTTTTTCTTGGCATTTTCCCTTCCATGATTTTTTTTGTCCCCCCCCAATCAGTTTTCTTTTTCTGGACCGTGAAGCGTAAAATCCGAAGTTTTCTTTGACAAGAAAGCAAGACACTTTTCGTTTTCTTTGGCCTCTGATCACAGGGAGCACACAATCTTTCTGAGTAGGGAGAGAGTTAATAAAGGAAAGAAACAATGAATAGTTTACCTTTGTATCCTCATCGTCCCAGGAATTCCAGCGGGAAGGGACTGAAAAAATGCACAGGGAAGCCGTCTACTCCAAGTGGCTTCCTCCTCTCTCACTGTGTGTACATTTTCGAAAACATTTTGCATTGAAAAGTGGCCTGTATCCTTTGTTCCGTTGCGAGTGTAGAATAATTTATAAAGCACGAAATCATAGATAATGAATCAAGATTTCACTGTTCCAAAAAAGCGATGTTTGTCTGAAAAAAAAAAAAGAAAAACGCGCAGAGGGTTTCACCTGAAAAAAACACTCAACAGCAAGCGGAAAAAAAATTCCCCACCCCCTCCACCCCCATCACTTTTCTAATGGTCCGCCCTTAACATTTGGCGCCGCGTGTGAACATTGCCACTTCCGGCTTCTTTGCAACTTTGTTTCGCAGAAGTCGCGGACAGAACTTTTTATAATAACAAGCATGGGATTGGACCCATTTAGTGGCCATATGGCCGGGCTGGTTGTAGATTCTTTCCTTCAGTATCCAGTGACCTGTTCTTTGGTGTGCTGTATCGGGCTTTTCATTTTCTACCCAGTTTTTTATGAGAAAACAGACGCAACGAAAGGCTGGCGTTGGGTGGTGTCTTGTATTGTAGTGTTCGTGCTTCTGTCAGTGGTGTCAATGTTTCTGAAGCCGACCCTCTCATTAACCGCTCCTCGCATCATTTTTCGACCAACACCTTCTTGCTCGACGTACGACCGACCTCCGCGCTATATCTGCTTTACTTTAAGTGGCAATGACCATCATCAAGTGTTCTACACCACAACGTGGCGAAAATGTCAGAATTCCGATACAAATATGCAGAATGCCAGCAAATTCTACGTTATCTCCTCCTGGATACCCTCGTTCGACCACTTTATCACAAGAAGGACTGTGAAATTTGAACCCGAAAGCTCTCCTGGTGAGACCAAGATGTCTTATGTGTTGCCTGAAAATTATTGTGTGCGTGCTGCAGGCCCCCTGGGGGAGGAGAGACTAAAAGTTGCATTTTACAGTATAAACGGAACCAAACATCATCTGCTCGATTCTGGTTACATCAACAAATCTGACCTCGAGGAGTTTCATTCTGGTTGGTACCTTGTGTCCAACTGCAAGTCTGACGTGTCGAACTGGCTTTTCAACTGTACAAGGGGATACGTAAGTTCCAATTATGTGCGATTGCAGCAGTATACCAGGCTTCTTCTTCTTGAACAAAGAGGTCAGCTCCCACAATAAGGAGATTTGGTCCCACATGACACAAAACGATGGTAGTGGTAGTTGTAGCAGCTGCAGGAGAAGTGTAGTAGTTTACACTACTGATAGTACAGGGGCAGGAATAGCAGCATGCACGCACAATGTGGCTGTCGTCTTTATCATTTGTGGCGGTTACCGTATTCATGGTTTTATCACAATCCTGGGAACTCTTCTGCACGTGTTTGATCATGAGACGAAATTATTTTGCGGGAATGCTGTTTCAAATGCTGTCTCCAGCTGTACTGATTCAGTTTCCAAAACTGCTACTGGCAAAGTTTTTCCACAAACAAATTGGCTTAAAATCTTTCACATTATATTGAATCAATGATAAACTTGTTTTCTGGTTACTCTGCAGCCCAGTTTATCAAAAGTACAATGGAACATATATATTTTTTGTAGCTGCTTTAAATTTGCACAGTTTTTTTTTGTCAGTTATCACTCAGACCTCTTTTGATTTGCATTAGGTGTACAGTATTCACATCCACCTAATGGCAGCTCCAAGGAATTTGTTTTTTGACCCATGAAGGAATATTACATTTTTTCCCTGTGTCAAAATAGGAAAATTGCCGTAAAATACTAAATTTCTCTGTGAGACCACATAGTGGCTTTATGTGCAGATGCTGTTGGAGAAAGGATATTCTGTATTAGTCTTTTGCAACTCTGCCCTACAGCGTTCTCCCAACTAGCCAACATGATACAAAGTTTGCTATCTCAGAATGGAATGTAGTTTGTACCATGGTTGCAGTAGAAGTCATGGGTATAAATTAAGTAGCTATATAGTAGTGTTTACATGGTAACAAAAGGGGTCATCCTTAGCTTCAAATTATTGGTAACTTTCTTTAACAGTCTGTGATTGATCAAAGTTAGGCACTTGTATGTGTGTTGCAGCACAAACTTTTATTGTGACTTGTTTGTTGTTATATAATTAGCTTGCCAGCTTTTCTTCCTTCTGTGATGTTTTCTTTTTTACCCAAAATAGCGGGGTTGGGGACCAGGTCCCCTGGGCTCCTCTCCTAGATCCACCACTAGGATGATACATGTAATAATGAACAGCTAGTTTTATATTATTAATAAGTTGAAATGAGTGCATTTCGAGTGGTTACCAGCTTCTAAAACCACCCTACTTGTGATAGTTAAATGGAATGTCCGCGGGTTGTATGGCTGTTGTAATCCCTGCTGTATTCTGATTATGATGAATGCATTATGTGATATCTAAGTTGTTTACAGTAATTTTTAATAATCTCCTAACAGGAGATCCAAATGTGTTCCTTGATATTTAACTTACTGTGCATGATGGTATTACATGTGGTACACAAAAGTGGTTGCTTTAATGTGCAAATAAATTTAAAGTGAACTTGAAAGTATGACTGATTGGTTGTGTAATGGTAGACAGTACAGGAATGTTAACATTCTATGGTTACATAAATGTCATTATTTATTTGTTTTTTACTTCCAGATGAGAAGTATGGAAAACCAGGTAGAAATATCTCTCAGTACTTTGTACCAAACAAGAAAAGCTATGCTCAATTTACCACATATTGTACAAAGATTTTTAACAATTCATGAAGGAAGATAGCAGAAAGTTTCCAGGTCCTGTTTAAGGGTCTTAGTTTTCAAGTTTCAGGGTCTTAATTATAATAGTAGGATTTTTAGGGTTCATAGTTTTCAAAAAACTCCCTGATGGGACGCCTTTACCAGTGTTCTCCATACACTTTGAAGTAGCCAGCTAAAAATTTAAAGTAGCGAGCACTTGCAAATCAGGTGTCCGAACACCTGAGCTTCTAAATCTAAATTTTCTCGTTGGGGTAAGTAACATTGTTTGCACCACATGCTCTTTGAAAGACTCACGGCACGTTGGAATATACGAAATACACGGAAAGAATGGAACAGAATTGCGACGAGAGTTGTAATCTACAGCCTTCAGCCAATGCAGTTTTCCCAATGCTACATGTCTGCATTTGAGTAACTAAATGGACACTTTCCGTTCTTATCTGTCTATAGCACTAGTTGCTATTGTCTATCGTTTCCTTCAGAAATAATTTGTTCGCTTACTCAATACTGTTTCTGGAACTTAAGATTTTAAGCGCACATTTAAGCTACACTCGAAATTCTTACAGAAATATAAGAATCATTTTCTGTGGTTTTGTCTAACAAAAGTAGCCGGTGCTTAAGACTCAAGTAGCCGGCGAAAACGCCGACCGCCGATGCTTCTGGCAAACACTGCCCTTTACACACTTTCATTGTGAAAAAGAATAATCTTATATACATGCTGTTTTGCTCTTTGTATTTGACTGTCCTTGACAGTTACAGGGAGACTATCCTCAAAACCTTGCATTGGGCAGACTAAAATACAAATTTAAGTATCCCCTACCCTAAACAACAAACCAAAAGTATACTTTAAGTAGACTATAAGAATATTGCATCAGTAGGTAAGTATAATTTAAGTATACTTGAATAATACTGCATGCTATCAGTTATAATTTCAGTACAGTTTGGAAAGTATAGTTAAAGTATACTGCATAAGTAAGAATAATATTTATCAAGATATAGTAGGTTTTAAACATACTTGAAATGTACTGCACAAATAGATATTATTCTGATGCCTGACAAAGTAGGCAATAACTATAGTGGAAATGTACTCCCTGAACTAACTAACACTGTTACTTTGATTTCACATGACAAAAAAAAAAAAAAATTATATTTTTTTTTGTGAAGAAAAGGTGACATGAGGGAAACAGGGCTTGAAATAATGGCTGGACAACAGACAATATCTGGTCAAAAATAGGTTTTGTCTGGTCAAATCCTTAGATGGCCAGACAATTTGTGCGGTCATATACGCTGGTAAGGAAAAAATTCAGAGTTTCCAGTTTTAAATATTTAGAGGTTCAATATTATTGGCATTTTTGAGAAAAGGTAATTACCAGACCAAGAACTTTTAATAAATGATTTGTAACAGTCATTATTGTTTATTTTATGGTCAGTGTGGGTTTTGTAAACATGACATGAGAAGGATAACAAAACCTCTCAGTGTCGGTACAAGGGTGTGAAAATAACATTAACAAGTTTCATTGAAAATTTAGAAATACCCAGACTTGATTAGTTGGTGAGTAGTGAGTTAGAAGGAGAAATCACTCTTAAGGAGTGTAAAGATACTTTATGCACATTCAGTAGAGGTAAATCACCATGCGAGGATGGATTTACTTGGGAATTTTACAACTCCTTTTTTGATTTATTGGGTCAGGATCTTGTCGACAGTTTAACGCTTCATACAGAGTGGGTAAAATGTCACTCTCACAAGGGAGAGGCGTAATTACACTTACACCCAAAGAAGACTCTGACCTCTCCACACTTGCCAATTAGCGCCCATTAACGCTATTAAACATACTATTAAATTGCATCAATCTTAACTCTTGTAATCAACCCTGACCAAACAGGTTTCATAAAAGGTAGAAACATCAGACAAAACATTAGGCTAATTAAGGTTACTTCAAACCTTTGCAGGTGTCCTTCAGAAAAAAATTTGTCTGCGTGCTGTTTTCAAGAAAACCCCCACAAACTATACATCAACGTTTTGTTTTGGATTTTACTTTCCAAAGGCAGCAGAGGTCGTCAACTCCAAAATGACCGACTAACATTCCAGCGAATTAATCGGGTATCAAATACACTCGTTCATGCAAAATAACTGTGCAGTGTTAATCACAAAACGTCAATCTCCAAAACCATGTCAGCATTTTCTTTTATTTCTATTGGTTATCGTTTCTTCTGTCAAGTTGGACTATCGAAAAATTCGCGTATCCTGTTGCGTTAAAGGCTGTCACAAGGAAAATACTTAACATAATGGAATTCACCGACATGGTTTTGTTCCACATCTATCAGTGAATGTTCTGACCAAATTTCATGGAAAACCATCAAATTTGCATACCCTATTAATTAATTTAAAGAGAAGAGATTCTCTCCAAAAACAAGTTTGAGTTTTTGCCTTCTAAAGGTTTATAAACAAATCACGCCTTCACAGGCGTGAATGTGTCAACTTGAAAAGCCACAAGCCGATGAAATAACACAAACGCTAGCGTTCACAGTATGCAAACCTGAGCTTTGCAGGAAAGCCATAGTGTTACAGTCATGTTCTAGGCGTACACAGTTTAACTGTGGTCAACTACGGGTAAAACGAAACGTCCTTCGTCAGAACAAAAATAAACCAAGGGGTGTGTGCCGCAGTGTGGGTTCAAGGAGGCACACGTTTTAGCCATGGTCAACAAAGGACAAAACGAAAGGAAAAAAAAAACGTATATCCACAAAACAAATACAAACTAAGGAGAAAGTGCTGCAGCGTAGTCTTAAAAATGCAAGGAGGCATTCGTTTTGTACAATGAAGAATCTGATGACGAAGAATAATCTGGACTCGTTTTTGGAAGTCGCTCTCTCGTAACATTCTAGCTTTCTTCTGCTTTCCATTATTTTTTCTTACTGACTGCTGATACATTCAGAGATGAAGCACTAGCTGCTTTGTTTTCTGAGAGTTGATTAGCTGTGATTGAACCACGAGCCCTTGTCACTTTTGGCAAGATTTGGCCTTCTATCACCATGAAATTCATAGATTTTCTCCATGTTTAGTCCTGGCTTTGTTTTGCTTTTTATCCATGGCATGGACTTCTCTCCATTCCAGAGCTTTTCATGTTGACGAAATGAATTGGTCTCAAAAGCGTGACCACAGTTATTGAGTGTAAACAAAAAATGCTATCGAGTTGAAACGGGGTCTTTGACGCGAAAAGTCGCTGGGGAGTCAATGAATTATGAGGATTATGACACCTTGGTGGTTTCTTAACTTTTATTAAAAAATCTCTTTTTGTCCATAACTCGCCCGTTTTTATATAAATTTTTTTCTGGAAATGATACCTTTAATGACAAACTTAAATTTTATGGAATAAAAAAAAAATAGACCGATGTAGCCCCGCGAAGGTTTGAAGTAACCTTAATGATATTCTTGAACAAACAAAGCTTCGCAACTTTCCTGGTATACTTTAACAGCTTGATTTTCGAAAAGCTTTTGTTACAATTGAATGGAAATTTATACAAAGAACCATTGCCCTATTTAATTTTGGGGAAGCATTCAACTCTGGATTTCTATATTTTATGTCAACACACAAAGTGCAGTTCTAAACAATGGTTTGCGCAATAAAATAACCAAACAAAAGGTTACTGCTACATGCCGATATGGGTGCAGTACCATCAAGTAAAAGAGGCCTGGGGCCTAGGCCACCTGCGCTTGAAAAGACAAAAAAAATGCCTACACATCAGCGGGTATTACCTGAACGATGAAGGTCGGTGGTGGTACATATTCCTGGGCTGGGATACACTGGAAACACCATGCGCCATGTAAACCACATGAAATCTTTCTTCTAAACAACTGCTGATGTTAGATGACTTTTATTGAAAAAAAGATTTTTGCCACTGTTAAATAAATAAATTCAAGTTTGAATAAAAAAAATGCTGATGTCAGCCTTGGGTTTAGTTGGGTCTAAGCACCAAGGGTTCACCACTTAGGGTTCACCTCTTAGGGTTAGAGCCATTTAGGGTTAGGGTCCCTTGGGTTTAGTTGGGTTTAATAATAGCCATGTCAGTTCTTAGGATTATGTGCGTGCCAGATCCCGCCCCAACTTTAGCATCAGCCCCAATTCTCCCCAAACATGGCCTCAGCCTAGTTGGGTTTCTAATAGCCCTGGTAATCAGTTGTAGCATTAGCACCGACGAGTGCATGATCCCCCAACACCCTCCACACACATGTCAGGCTAACAATCCTCCCCAACCATTGCATCAGCCCCGATCCCCAAATAGGACCCAGACCACTACCCAATCAACCACTTGGGGGCTAAAAACAGGCATGACGTCACAGCATGTGGTCAAATTTTGGTGATGTCATTTTTCTTGAACTTTTGTTGGCAGCCATCTTCTTTTGATGTGTGAGGCAGGGTCTACTGGTACCCTATATACTACTCTGGTCAGTGGATACCTTGTTTTAGGAGGTGTCAATTGACGATAAAATGGATGCCCAATATCAAAGAAGAACACTATAAATCAAGACCTCATGTCTCTGTCAACCTATTAGCTGGAGAATAGCTGCCTTCTTGTGGGACTCCATCAGTTCATGGGTTTCCTTGTGGGTATGATGTTCTTCTTGGCACATGAGCTCCGCTATAACTACTGCATAATGTTACAATGACTATTTTCAAGATTGACTCTGGATTGTTTCAATCCAAGATTGAACTGGCAGAGAAACTATGATTCACAATTCTTGTGCTGATTAGTTTAATAATGTTGCATTTGCATGTATACCTGCAGTAATTTACAAGACAACATAGTCTGGACAAGGGGTGCAGGGAAAACAGGGATAGTGCAGTGAGTGGATATGTTATTGCTGGTTCTTACCTTGCTTGAAGTTTTTTTCTATGCATACTCACTGATTCTCTCTACTTATTTAGCTAATCTTCTTTTGTGCATTTCTGCCATGTAACTTTCCATGTAGCCAGCTGAAGCTATTCAGACTTCCTCTCTAAATAGTGTAATGGTTTCTTTGAAAAAAATACAACAAGAAACAAACTGCTACCTTGTCACTTGTTGGGAAAAGAAGTAGAAGAGCACATGTGGGCTGCGGCACCATGGCTAAGAGTTCAGAATCAAGCCCGTACACATCTACAAAACTCCAACTTGGCTTCAAACCAAGACTTGTTGCAAACTAGAATAAAATTTGAACAAAACCAGTAAATTAACACTGCGTTTTTAATGAACATGTTATAAAAACTCGATCATGTAAGAGTTATTTAAATTTATCAGTGATTCTAACTCAAATACTAAAAAAGTAAATAAATTTCTGTCTAAAGCATTTTCTGCAGTATAAAAATTTGACATGCCAAGGATCCTAAATAAAATTATATTCTTAGGTCAATCGTCCCACTACCCAAGAGTACTGTGAAATTTAACCTCGTATTATACTTCGATAGCAATTGAATTAATTATTTTTTAGGTGTGTCTAACCACTCTAACTTACAGGAAAGTGAAAAAAAAACTGATTTTCAAATCATCGTCAGCCAAACTCATCAAATTCTTATTCTGAAAAATGCACGCTATCTAGAAAGGTTTCGACATCAACTGAACTCAACATGAAAACAATATGAGCCTATATATACGTTATATATGCTAACCTTATTCATAACCTTGCCAGTAAATGACAGCAGGAGGATCACAGCAATGCACAAGACAAATGAAGAAATGAGTATCTAACCAAAAGAATTCTAGAAAATTCAACGTGACAACAGGAAAGCTTTAACCTTACATCTGGATTTGATTCCAATGGCAGCCACCGAACCATGTTTCTTTAATTTGTCTCTAGAAAAAAAGTTCAATAGTGCACATTGATCTCGCCTTTCCTCTTGTGTCTTAGCAAGACGAGCCCGCAAATCTTAGACAGCAGTTTAACATTGAAAAGTGCTGCATTATGGGAAAGTTCTGATTTTAAAGATGGCGGCCGGTGCTGCGAGAAGTTTTCGCAACTTTTTCAATGGAGCTACCATGACAAAAAGAACTCTTGTGGTTCTCCGAACTGGTATAAAATCAAGTATTCCGTGCATGGCGATCTTGAATCGTCCATTTTCTGATAGTACGTCTCCAATTAGCGCTGATGTTTTAAGTGAAAGCTCTCCAACCATTTCAAGAAGTCCACTCTTTAGTGGCAAGAAGGTCGCGCCGAAAAGATTCCAGCTATCGTTCGAAGAGTTTCAGAAGCTAAGAAGGAAATTACGTACGAGGCAAAGGTTGGCAGGTCTACCAATTGGAATGACAGCTCTGCTTACGTCGTCGGTAGTCAGTGCTTATATGTTTCCAAATATGTTTGATGCCACGCCGGAACAGATCGAACCGATATTGTAAGTGGGGTAATAAATACTGAAATTACACAGAGCTGCTAGTAATAGCAATAGAGTACAATTAAGGGAGTAATCGGTGAAAATTATTAGCGCAATTACCCTCTGAATTGTACGATACGAGGTTCAGTTACTTGTTAAGTTATTTATATAATTAAACCTATCAACGACAAATTACGAGATGAAGAGATTCTTTTGAGCGAACTGTTAGCAGTATTTTCCATAATGTTTACTAAAAGTTAGGTAACAAGATTACATGTCGGTACATGACAAATAGACATGCAGAGAATCAGAATCAAGAATTTTGTTTTACAGTCAAACCATAACTAACAGCCACCACGCCATCATCATAACAGCCATTTTTTTTCCTAGCGCTTGGTCCAGTCATTTACTTTTATTTTGAGCTCTCTACAATGGCCACCTCTGCACAATAACTGTGGCCACTAAAGTGCATTCCAACCGCCAGGATATCCTCTCAACAATGTCCAGTTAATTAACCACTGATGAACAGTGTCTTCAAAACCCCATTTTCTATTGTAAAAGGTCACAAAACTTGACACATTGTTGGCCTCTGTTTCTGTTTTATTTAGTTCTTATAACCCCCAAAAATGTTTTTCTCGTAGTGAAATCTTTGTCTGCAACTAGGAAAAATGATGCATAATTTTTTGCATGAATAATTTTTTTTTAAAATTTTAAAGTGAACATCATATGTAGCATGACTGAACAAAGGGGAGAATGGAACGTGATGTCATTCCAGGCCTTTACCCACATCACCTCGGTTTCAGCATTTAGCACTTTTTGAAAGAAAGTTTATTCCAAAAATAAGTAATCATATATATTGATAATGTTGCCCGACGATGCTAGCTTTACTCAAGCTCGATTTCAAGGCTGCAGAGACAAACGTAGAGTATGACTTAGAAGTTGAGGGTTCATCAAACGAGAGCAAACAAGAAGACACCTGAAATAATGATGATGAACCAGAAGATGCCTATGCCAATGAGCTGTTAGTAGACAGGAATTGGCTGGTTCAATGTAAGGCAGAAAGAATAAAGGAACAAGAACTTGATGGTCTTGCTTCTGTAGCAATCAGTATAGGGGTTGAAAAAGAGGCCTGTTCCTAGCTTCTTCTACAATGTTTTGCCACAGTTTTGACGCGTGAGCTTTGAGTGGTGTGTACACAAATTTCCGGACTTTCCAAAGTGTCTTTCTTCCTCTGTGAATAATTAAAGGAAACGTAAAATATTATTTTAGAGGAATTCACTTACAAATACAAGGTAAGTGATGCAGCATGATCGAAGTCGACTCACTTTTTCTTCTTTTGCGTTTCTTTGTGTCATCAGTCCTGTAAAAAGAAATGAGATGAAGGGATATGCCCTTTTCATTGTTTGACCTGTTGTTGCATCCAAAAACAATGCATTAATCCGGCATTTTCTTTCTCACAACCAAAGCAAAGACTGTCTCAAACAAGAAAGCGATCAATGTCTTGGAATGACTTCACAAATTGTCCCAGACTCTTTTAAGTGATTCTGCTGCTCAGTTGTGTTTTGAAAAAGTGCGCTTTAAATATTTCGGGTTTTAATCAAATTAAAAAAATTGCTGTATTTTACCCAGTTTTATACAAAGATTTCACTAAGCGCAAAACATTTTTGGGGTTTTAAGCATATTAATATATATTTGTATTCTGCAATAAGCATTTTTGAAAGACAGAAATCTTACCCCCCTGAAAAAGACTGGAGTTGTATTACTCCCATACCTTCCTGTGACAGACACTTCTCTACAACTGTCACTTTTCTTTATCCATTGGCTGTTGTAGAAGGGTTTGATCATATATAATATAAACTTCTCAAGGTGGTCTCAGATTAATCATTATGCATGCCTTGTGTACAAATTTACTATACATGTTTGCTCTTCAATTTAATAGAGATATCTTACTATTAAGGGTATTTATTTGCATAATTATATTCTTTTTGGTTGTTTTGAAGGGGAATGGATCCCATAATGTTTTGTGGTTTGTGTGGTGTAGCGAGCGCAGGAGTTGGGTTTGCAGCTGGAACTGCTGCCTTCAAAGCAATCTGGAATATATGGAACAAAGACTTGGCATCTAAAATTCAAGAGGTATAAATAAACCCTAATGTCAATATGGAAACTGTTCTTGCTTGAGGCTATACATTGTCATATATCTTAAAATATTGATGTTTTGATTGTTGATTTTAAAATGTATTTCAAAAATGCTTCTATCCTCTGATGGACCAATTTCTTTAATTATTCTTGTTATCTTCCTATTTAAATACTCCACAAGTACAAGGCTGTAGCTAAGAAAATAGTCTCCTGTCTAATATTTTCAAAGCCAGTCACCCTTTTTTGCGAGAGACTGGAACAATCTTTAGTAACACCTTGAATGCAGGGCTTCAAGCTTTGTGTTTACAAAATGGCAGACACGCACAGTACACGGAAACAGAACACATTAAGCAAGTGCTCAAACAACAATTAATTTCAATTACTTTACTTGCTAATATGGCACTGATACTCAAGGTAGTCAGGAATTTATTCCAAACGTTTCATTTGGGTGGTTGGATATGGTTCAGATATCAAATGTTTGTACATGCATAACCTAAAAACCGTTTACTGTTCTTTACTGGTTGAATGTTTGCCAAAATCCAACCCACGATAACCTCGTTTTCGGCCGGCCAATTTCACCGGCAGCTGGCACTGCAAGTGTACATTGGATATGAGATGGTAGCAGCTATACAGTTAGCCAACAAGGTGTGTAGTGCCGTGATGACTATAATCATCTCATATCCAATGAATAATTGTTTTATTAAAATAACACCTAAAATATAGAAAACTACACCAAAATAGAAATGAAAATGTCCCAAAATATTACACATATGCTTACACATTTGTAAAGCTTGGTACTTGTATAATGAAAATTCTCAAATTCCATTATCCAGTGATCCAGTTTTTAATAATTGACAATAATACTGATGTTGATCTACCTGAAAATATTAATAAATCGACAGCCAATTTGTTAATTAGTTAGTTTGTTCATAAATGCATACATGTATATCCATCCACCAATACATTTTATTATTCAAAACATGATGCAGGTCTTACAAATGTCAACCATGGGAAGTAAATGTCAATTCTTTATGTCCAAACTTTTCTGTTTTGTAGCGTGAAGCTGATTTCCTGGAAAGGGTGGCAGCTCGCAGGGCTTCATCATACAGCAAATTTGAAGATGACTATTACGGTGAAAGCATCAAGAATGTTAGTGATTACAGACAGTGGCTGAGAGAACAACAAAAAAAGCAGACTATGATGGAAAAATATGACAGTAAAGAACAATCAAAAGAAATGACCACAGAAGCCGCTTGACTGATACAAAGTACAAAT
>Ga0126337_10001685_pt1 | contig 13577 bp, 7 predicted proteins | sample DipCmetagenome_FD_92527 | JGI IMG/M metagenome (GOLD analysis project Ga0126337, IMG submission 92527) | Coral microbial communities from La Bocana,Puerto Morelos, Mexico - Diploria C A metagenome | ecosystem: Host-associated > Invertebrates > Cnidaria > Coral | place: La Bocana,Puerto Morelos... | reverse complement strand
CCACCAGTTACTCGCCCCGGTGGCTGGGAAGAAAAATAATTTTATAAGCTTTCGTGAACGTTCCCCCGATAACCATACCCAATTTCAGACCAAAATGTTCAAAATCTATACCCATTTTCAGACGAAAACGGCTTAAAAACCATACCCTTTGGGGCGGCACATACCTATATACCTTATATAGGGGAGCACCCCCCCGGGCAATAATTCCAGCTTTGATATTTTCATGTGGAAAGGCAACAGTGGGGACCTCGCACCCCAAGAAATCACACAATGGCTTCCATCCTTGCTTCACGTTGTACACCAACAGCTTGTCTGCGGGAACAACGGACTTTACACGGTGGTTGTGGATACGATATCGCTTTCTGAAAACATAGGTGGACTTGGGATTACAAGAGCCAAAAACAGCATTACCGTAGGAGTTCACGATATTCTTCACTTTGCGTGCTGTTGGCGATAACAAGTACCGCGGAATCGTATACCAATATCGAGCCGCAGATATCGATTCCAGTTGATTTACATAACTTTTTATCCAGGAATCTTCATCCCGTTCGCTCAGAATCACTTTACAGTCAGGGAAAGCTTCCAGAATTTCCTCGTAGAAAAAGGTTCCAGGCATATCAACGCATACATCAGCATTCTGGTAAACTGCCCTGAAATCAGGTTTGGTGCCATTTTGAAAAACATCAACCCAGTGATCTAGGAAGTCAAACGTTTGTTCTTCCCAGTCGAACACTGTAAATCCAAGGTACCTCAAGGCGTTGGTGATTGACTTAGTACCCGTTTTTGCATATCCTGCACAAATGATCTTCATGAGTAAGGCTGAGAAAAGCGAGTTCTTCCTCTGCTGTTACTTTAGGGTATATGGCTTGTGTTACAAACCCTGACTTGATTGAAAGCTAAGGAGATGGCGTGACACACATCGTGATTTTAATACAACGCCACGTCGAGCCCATGGGTGACCCGATCCAATTCCAAGAACGCTTAGATCTGACGTAGCAGAACGTAAACGGGGCTACTGATGTATCCAGACTCTTATGAAGCTGGAGACAAAGCACACCACACGGTCCAAGGTGTCGGCCGAAATAACCTACAGTAAACATGATCCAAAACAATAACGGCACCATACAGCCAAGCTGGTGAGTTGGTATTTGGACAAAGTTCCGGACAACAATGTGTTACAATGAGTTAGTATGAGTTTATGCCCTTTGATTTACAATAACAAACAAGGAATCAGATTCTGCTAATCATCTGATGTCAATAATGAATATTGGAAATCAGTTGTATTCAAGTTTGTCTCAGTTAACCAGACGATCATTTTAACGCAGACAGAATTAGCCACACTTTTAAATGTGTTCGAGACAAAACACAAGTAGAATTATTCATGACTGACAATTACGTAATTGCGTGACGACAGCTTTAACCCTAGTCACGGTTGGGTTTTCTGCCCGTTTGTAACTCTACCTGTTTCAGTAGCACTTTTTACACAAATTACTACGCTATATCATTAGGAGTAGCCCGAGTAAACGCCTGTAGGCGTTTAGTTTCTAATAATTAATGAACGCTCTGAGTTCAATTTCTTTACTATAGCATGCTATAACAACTAAATTGTAGAATAAGGCTTATAAAAGACGGCCACGAATGAAAAACACAGTTTTGTGATTTTATCTCCTTAACTAATGCGACGGTTATTTTGCTGAATTGGTCATGGTATATTGGTACAGGCGATATAGGCAACATAATATCATTTCAAAAGCATTATACCAACAATATCAAAGCGCCATGAATTAAGCAATACATGGCTGAAAAGGCAGTTGCAACGCTTCAAGTGCCTACGCTTTTTCTGTGAGTCGGACTGTTAAGAGAGAACTAACTAGTAACTTGGAGCAGCAACAATTCGATAAAGGAATTCCAAATAAGAAGTATTTAAGACTCCTATTTTGTTATATTAACATTCCTATTAAACTTAAACTTGATATCTTACCTGTAACAGGAAGTACATTGTGCAGGTAATTTCCCTTATTACCAGGGGGATCAAACAAGGCCACGATGTAGGTTTTCCCGCTTGCACTTTTCGCCTTTCCAATTCCAACTGTCTTTGACCCAGCCCATACCAGCTGCGTGAAATAAGCGGACTTGAGCGATCCCTTCGCGCTATGAAAATCGTAAAATCTAATTGCATTATACCACGACTGTACACTTTTAGAGGCAGCGCCATTGGTTTCCTTGGCTGAAAAAATGTTCTGGCCATATTTGGAATTGACGTCAATTTTCTCTTTGTCTTCATTGGCCAGCTGCGTGGCCCATAACTCTGCCTTATTGGTTAGGTCGAGTGACAGCTGCAGTGGAGTAGCAGCGTGCATCAGGCGGTATTTGTTAATCTTCTGCAGTTCTTTCTCCAAAAACAACTCAACTTCAGAGTCTGTAGGGGAAAGTAGTTAAATTATTGATTAGTTCTGAAAATTAATACATAATTAATCTGCCTTTTGTTGGGAAGATATCTACAGGTATTTGCTCGAAGGAATTATCTGTCCTACAAAATAGACGTTTTAACCAGAGAACAGAAAATATCTAAGGACTGAATTCCTGGCTCGTTTAGTAACCTTCAAATATTTTACTCTTGCAGTGGTCTTCTAATCTCCCAACTTGAATATGACGTTGCAAGGTAAGCAGTACGACACGATTCTGGCCGCCATCTTTAATTCTATTGCATCCTCGGGTGAGCCCTTGCTACTTAATTTGATTCAAACAATACATTTTTTCACATAAGAGGGAGACTAGACTGGATGTATCTTTGGATATTTCCCTTTTTGTTATGGCGCGTGAATAATTGATAGTGTAGCATAGAGAGAGTTTGGACTCCAGGACTACAAGTACTTCCCTGTGTAGGCTGAGTAGGTATGTGTTGTCCCGAAGGGTTTCGCGTCTGCACCGTTTTGTACTTTGCAAATTTTAGCGGGAATCGAAAATAGGCATGGTTTAGGTATTGTTTTATGGACAGCTAGGTCTGAAATGACTTGATTTGGTCGGAAAATGCCAAGTTTTGCATAGCTGAGCGGAGCAGCTCCAGAACGTACTCCTCTCTCTGGGAATTTGATGCCCAGTTATAGATTCTCCAACCATGTTGCTGCTTTCACGAAGTAATTTGATGGTCACATATCATAACCATCCTTCTCAATTATATTTCACACCGACAAAAAACAGCTTTATCAGCTTGGCAGAATTACCTGGAGGAGAACTGGAAGGCGAGACTTGCCCAGTGGGGGTGGGTTTGGGTGCAGCCTTGACTGTCGTGAGAAGTACGAACAAAGTTCCAAAACACGTTTTGAGGAACATGTTTAACGAGTTCCTGTGGAAAGTAATAATCATCATTATCATTAATGTGGTCAATATTTTTTGCAATAAATGTCAAATTTGGACTTAACAAGTTGGCTCAAAATTGGATTACAAGGATAAAAGGTTAAACTATGAAGAATTGCTCATCTCTAGACGTTTTGTTCAATTCACAAAAAACCAGGCTTTGTTTTCACTAAACCGAAGGTTTGTGTTTCCTCTATTGAAAACTGATCAACGTCGAGTCGGACTTCGTACGGAGAAAACCATTAAAGGTAGATATTCTTTCACAATTCTCTGTTAGTTTTGCCCATTAGTTGTATTTTGCTTGTGTAAAGGCTGACAGGCACACTATTTAACAAATTGAGAATCGGATAGAATAAAGGTAATCAATTGGTGTCCTATAGGCAGGAGCAGGCATAGGAGCAGGCTTTAGATTATGAAAAGTCATATTGTAAAGTGTTTCTTTCTTAAAGATGTGTTTTCGAATTTTGCTTGGTCTCCTATACACACCAAATCTATTTGGCGCGTATATAGGACACAGATTGATTACCGAAAATTTCCACCCGGCCAACCTCCTCTGTTGCTATTGTTCGTACGCACAGAAGTGGAATGAAGGAAAGGTCTACTGTAAATAAATTTTTTTTTTCAATGTGCATTTATTTTAGCAGTGTTGTCATCACCTCAGTGCTTTTTTTGGTTTCTCTATTCAAGGGTGAGGTAGGAAAAATATGAACTCGAACAGCTTTTCAACTACAACACTTACACCATTTCTAAACTTAAACATTCGTGAAAGGTGTTTCCCAAACCTTAAGTGAAAGTGCCATTAGCGTTCCTCATTCAAGACGAAGCTATTTGGCATATTTTATGTATCACAGTCTAAACGGCGATCAGTCGCTTTAAAATGTTCTTCAAACAATTTTCCCCAATTAAAAGAAGTGCTTCTTCAGTTCTGCGGGGATCAAATCCAACTTCGGTCAACTTCGCTAAATTATCATATCTTATGACAGTATCTGTGACAAATAGTAAAGAGGCAGAGGCAAGAGGTTGACGGGGAGGGGTGGGGTGGGCGGGTTATTAATGGCATTAGTAGATGATGTCTTCTGCAAACAGCACTGACCAAAGTTCATTCTAAACGATATTCAAGGGGTTGGCCACTGGACACCCTCACACTTTTAAAGACTATGAGTGCACCTAATGAATCATTAAGGCGGACTAGCATCTTAATGCCTGCTGGTGGTTTAGCATTTTGTTTGTTTTTTTTTTTTTCAGGTTTCTCTTCACTGATATAAACTTAGTACATTAAAGTTAAACAGCTTGAAGATAGCGCTCTATAATTTATGCAAGTCATTTTCAGCAGTTTCGTTTATCTAGCATGCGAGTCATTTGTTCTTTGGAACAAAACATGACCCAACCACTATTCATTTGACAGTTCATTATTAATAATAAGTAGCTGCCAGTTATAAGCAGACGACAGCTCAGGGTACCAATGGTGTTCCGTTTTCACTTAGGGTTTGCGCAGTGAAAGCAACTTCCCATATACTTATTTTCTTGTATAAAGATCCGCCCATGCTTTCCCCTCCAATTACATGTTTCATATCGGCCCTCATCACCAGGTTATTTTAAATTGACAATTTAAAATGAACAACGTTCCGTGCATGTCGGTTACCAGCTACCAAAAGCAGGTATCTTTACCTTTCGCGCGCAAGAAATTTTTGGCTCTAATTTTGTCGTTGCCTATAGCTTAACTCATATTTCGACTGCCTTGTTACCCCAATCTTTGAAACATATTTTACCGATACCAATTATAATCTCTTCCTTGACCGAGGCTACAAGTGGACAACTTCTTCCCACAGAATTCCACTAAAACCTTGATCCCACGCCAATATTGATCGCTTGATGACACAGTGTAAGTAATCATCTATCTAAAAGAAAAAATAATCCGCCTTACCAAACTTGTTTTCTTAATAAGACATACCTCCGCCACTCAGGTTTCTTCTTTCTGTCAAACAAAACTTCCTGACGACCCGTAGACAAAACGCGCAAACCAGAAAGTCTTTTAACTGTTGAATAAATTATGTCTATAGAACGCGGAACGTTGATCAGACAATGCGCGATATAATTGGCTGGCCTGTAACCTGCCAGTTGGTCGCTATGATTCACTCGATAAATATTGCTACCGGAAAACGTAGCGCACTGTTTTGACACTCTGAGCAGTAACTGAGTGTCACCCTAATGGGTTTCTGTGGGGACAGCGTGAAGTTTTATCAGCAAACCACAACGGCGACGCCCACAAGAAAGCCATACACCAGACAAAAGGTTTAATAAGCAGAACAATAGTTCTGCACGTGCGTTTTGAACCTTAATGCATTTCGCGCCTGTTATCTGCAGAACAACAAAGTGAAATGGCCAAGTTCTGTTTATTTTGGAGAACATGTACCAAAACGGCTAACTTGTCGTACCTGATTTCGGAAGTGAATGCTGTCGTAACATGTATTTAGTCTAAACATGCTTTTAGACCAATAGCCTTACTGAACAGATCTACACAGTTGCGACATTCGAAGGTAAAATACAAATTCATTTTTTTACAAGGTGTTGTCATAATACCACTTAAAGTGTTTGTTATTTTTTGGTGTATCGCCAATTGTAACACCAGAGCTCTAAGCTGATTATGTGCCATGTAGCCTGTTCACCCTCATGATCATCTGTCGTTTGAAGTACCACTCGCCCAAAACAGACCCTTTTATAGTGTTACACGCTGCGGTCTTGAACTGAACAAATTTTAACTTCCTCTCACAATTATAAAAGCCGTTTAATAAACGTTCTGGCGATTTTGCCCCACGTCAGTAACAGAAGGGAAGAGGTGCATTATTAGAAATATTCTTTATAGAGTTGAGAATATAAGGAGATATGAAAATTAGAAATATAGGTAGATCGCGGACTGTCAGTTTGGTGGACGTGGTCTACACGTACTAGGTATTTTCTATTCGGGATAGTATGTAATGACTCATTTTAGTCACATTTTAGCCCCTGGGTCGCTGTTTTACTTTTGATAGCTCAAGGGAGAGCGCTTATCGCAGAAGGGCATTTATTTGGAACGGGGCATTAGTTTCTTTCAGACAATTCTGATTTAACTCAATTTGATAGGCACTTCAATGACATATAGGGAAACAATGGCTTCTGTTATAGCCAAAACAATACTTGATCCCTCGCTGCATACGAACTTCGCACTGGAGGAGCATGGGAATCGAAAGTAGCTCGTATTGGAATAGGGGGTCGTATAAAGATACCGACTAAATACATCTCGGTAAAGAGAGCTCTCATTACAAGGAGGACTAAATTGAACCATTATCAGGTCGATATGAAAAATATCCAAGATGTGGAGATGTCGGAAATGCGAGGGCGTGGAAGGATAACAATTAATGTCGTCAACTGTCAGAAAAACGCTGGCATTTCATTATATAAGTTCGACCGATGTCGAGATCATGTACAACACACGGTTTTGTCAATAAACGTTGGCTCATTTGCCACTTTTCCAAATCACACTCCCGATAAGAAAACGTGACCATGACAAATGAACTTGTTTGATAGTTTCAAATGCCATCATTAATTACCCAAAGGTTAGCAAGGTGAAGCGGAAAGATGTTAAACTAATTTACTGATAACTTTGTGTCGGATTTGAACTTTCAGTGTTAATTTTTTTCACATTATTTATAACGGAATTGTTAGCAATTATGATTTAGTCTGTCCTGTTATATTTTTGAGAGATATTGGGCAATGTTCAGATTATTAATATGTTCTTACTTCAGGGCCAGGTCGTGCAAGAATTTTTTCTTGATTTGCTCCATATCAGTGTCTTTTGCATGGTTCGCTTGAGGTATTTTTATCGCTTTACTTTGCAATTAGGAAGAAATTTTCTTTTTGGTTATTGCTTACGTACCCAAAGTTTCCACTGACTCCATTGTACTAATACCCATTGTACTAATACCCAACTTCTCCTCGCCAATCTCATTGTTTCCGTTTATATTGTCGCCTTATTTATGTTTTCTTTCTTGTCCTTAGCAAGCTATTCTTTTGAGAGTCGCAAAAATGACCCACTCACGATCGTCACGTAATGCGTTAGAATCTTAGTATCTTAGTGACGGTTGAATACGACATTTTCCCCTGATACGAATCAGATTGTTAAATTATTTGAATAAAAGTAAAAGCAGGTTTGATTCCACTCAGCTCCGTCTTGTATGAGTCGAATTCTCGTCCTTGCCTGCATTGGTGTGTGTTTGAGATCACTTCATTTCCCACAAAAATATAGGGAAATCTCTCACATTTGGTAAACCAAACACATTGCTTCTGAATGCTTTCCTTAGGATCATAGAGATACTTTTCGTCAACCCAAGACTAGCTTGTAGCAAAAGTCGTTGTCACACATTGTAAGTAATCATGATAGAGTGCGGTGACGTAAGGCGCGCAGACCACGACGGAAATTGACATCAGTGCATCATAGGAAATCCTCGCGTCATCATCGAAAACAACTGAAGGGTTTGTCATTTGAGCGGCACGGCCGGGAAAAATGCAAATGAAACGTGAAACGTAATCCGACCCGCGGAGTAACAGCATGCTTTACTGAAACGCGGCTATCAAACTTTGGGTGCCAAATTTTTCATGTACCGTTGCATGTGCCAAAATGTCGACGGCGTCAGTCCATTTTTCTGCTTTAACTCCTTCAGAATGCCGCGTTTTATTCCTGTTCGTCCTTCTTCTGTGTTTAGCCAGAAGCGGCTTAACTTGCCCGGAGAATTGCCTCTGCTTTCGGACACAAGACGGGCCGACAGTACGCTGTAATCACCAACCTTTGTCAAGAATACCAAGTGTCCCTTCATCGACAGTTATCTTGTAAGTAACTCAGTGAGTGGTTTTCTTTTTAAACGCGTGTAAAATGTTTCTCTTAGGGGTATAACAATGCGTCAACTATGTAGCCCTATGGCATATTCATTATTTTTATAGAAGGCTTTGGTGGGATTTAAACACTCAGTTGATCTCCCATATCGCGAAACAGTCAATTTCAAGACCAGTTGGTTTTCTTCCAAATAAAATAATCGATAGCATTGCTGCCCAATTATTTCTTCGCTTAGAACATTGCCAGATTTTAAAGCTTATTTCGTTGCAAATAAACATCCTGGGCGTCAAATTCGATGGTAAATTTTCGTTTATACCGCCATCGAAAGCTAAACAGACCCGCGTGCCCGTATATACAGTAAGCGTTTGAGTAAATTTCTATCCTTCCGGTACAAAGCCGGGACTGTCCGTAACAAGAAGGAGCTATCTGCAACGATACGCTCTAATGCAGTTTTTTTATTCAATTTTCCTGCGCACGACGATCTTAGTAAGCATACAAACAAATGTCCGACGTTGTTTTCCCCAGACAACCTTTCTGACATTTGGGGATTGGCATTTCAATACCACTGACGCCATGTTTATCCACTCAAGTCGTTCGGTCACGTCTAATAGCTGTACATGTAGTATTTATCAAGGACTTAATGAACTGTCTCTTCACGCTCAACTACAGACAAATTAACCAGTTACATCTCTTGGTATAATTAAAATGGTTTTCGATTAAAGCAAACGCTAATTTTACAGTATTGCGTTTAATCAGTATATCGCTCGCGGTGTTGAATGAAATGCTGGGTGAAAGTATTTTGTGACCTTGAGAAAAGTGTAGACAGATGTTTGCACCTCTTGACACTTCCGGAAAAATTGTTGGAAACATCACAAGAAAACGGACATATCTTTTCATAATTACAGTTAAAGAAAGTTTTTTTCCCATTTAGAAAGAAATCTTAGTTGTTTACAATGTAATGTTCCGTGACATGCGCCCTTCCGATCTAAAAAAATACATCAAGCGTAGCTCGCGAAAACAGTCAGTAGGATCTTAAGCCACGTTGAGTTGAAAATCTTTCCAAACCACTTCCACTCACTTGACGAGTGAACAACCCGGGCCTAAAAGGATATACCCTCAGTTCCCTCCCCCGGAATACCTCTTGAACGAAACAAGTTTAACAAGCCAGGTCTAAAAGGATATATCGCTCAGTTCCCTCCCCCGGAATACCTCTTGAACGAAACAAGCTTCTATTCATGGCGTTTTTTAGAAACTTAGACTCCTGTGGTCAAATAAAGACGACTTTCAGCCAGTTCTTCAGTTACATTCGGATCACTTTTTGCATGTATATACTATAACAATAGCCTTTATCTCTTCCAAATATAGAAGGAAAATCAACTTGACCAAATGCTATTTCCGGCTGACTTCTTTTGTTCCCTTAAATATGACAGTAAGCTTGCATGGAGATAAGAAAAATGCTCCTTATTTATAAGATTTTTAAATTGAGATTTCCTTTAATTTGGGCCTAGTCTATACATTAAGCACGCATCTGTTGATACACTTTGGTGACCTGAGCAGTGAGTAAAGAGGTCGACAGTGGTCAAATTAACTAGTCTTGTCACATTACGGCCTGGTGTTGAGGTTTAATATCAGATCGAATATTATATAACGATGATTATTTAGGTTACCGCGGTTTTAGAGGCGTTTCGGATGCCAGCGATGCCCAGCGACACTGAAACATTTTGGAGTATATGTGTAGATATTATCCCTTGGCTCCTAAGTGGAGCATAGCCACATTCACAGTTTTCTTCCAGTGCACTCTGTTCTGAGCTTGTCGTCCAATTTGCGTCCATCACAAGCCTATTGGCTGCCGTTCTTGTTCTGCTGATCTTTTCCAGTTGTTTGTCGGCCTACCACGGTTTCAATTGCCTTGAGGCTTCCAGAAGAGTGCCTGTTTAGTTAGGAGTGTATGTAGTTTTGTTCATATCCTGCCTTTTGTCCTTTACTTATCTTTCTTCCTGTTCTTGATATAAAAATTCCTTCTAATTATCACCTTAATATCTCAATTCGCCTTTTTGTAATGGTTGTATTAAGCCGTAAAAATGTCTGCAATTAATATCATTCTGCAGGTAGCCGCTTAAATTCAGTTTTGAAATTAGGGTAACATTTCAGTTATAAATCTCTATGGAACTTTTCTCTTACATGTAATATCACAAGGTGAAAGGGGGACTGATTGCTTTACCTGTGTCAAAAAAATTTCATCATCCCGAACTTATCATTTCAGTTTCCGAGTTCAGATATCGAGTCACTGCTTGTGGAATTAACGATCCGAAACAGCTTTGTTCTAAGATGTCATAGTCTTTGTGCAAGTGTGCTCCTCGATAGGCTTCATTGTTAGACCGAATCGAATTGTGAGTAAAGAGATTGCGAAGGAATCTACCTTGTAGCAACAGATTACTCCGAAAAAGCAAAGAAAGAGAGTATTATGTTGAAGGTTAAATCGGATGGCGAAGAAAGAAGGCTAATCTGTAAAATCTCCTTATAGCTGGTATGAAGGCAGTTTGGGCGAGGTATAATTTCTTTCATGTCTCATTTTACTCATGTTTATCATCGTTGTGGCTTAACCCAGCAGAATGCTCCAAGGTCAAATGAAAGCTTATCTTAAGAACAGTTTGAACGTACGCTTGAGCGAATATGGTTTTCAGTCACTATCCTAAGATGATCAGGTTTATCAGTAAATCTGGAAACCTACCGTCTGGAATTGTAAAATTAGTAATTTATAAGCGCGAGAGGCGGAATGACAAGGCGCTAAGAACTTGGCTTAGAGTTCAGGGGATTAAACGACTTAAATTGCTTGTCACTATTGAAAATAAGAAGATTAAAAGTGGCCGCTGTCGGCTTAGCACTGGGCTATAAAGAAGGATTGACCTTCGTCCTTCCTTTTGTACAAACTAACACAGAAAACGTCTCAAGGCTAGTTGCAAATCTGCCATCTAAAAGCAAACTATAGCTATAGATATGCCTTTAGAAGCAAAAGCGATACTTCTTTAGTTAACTGCACTTTTATCGCACTAAAACGTAACAATTATTTTGCCAAAAGCAGAGTTCAAAAGTCGTTATTATAAATTTTCTGTTACGCCCTGCAAAGAGCCACAGAAGTTCAAGTTTATTTCTGTTAACATCATCTCATCTTTATAATAATTTCTGATCATATTTCTTTGGGCGGCATAGAGCTTTATTGTCTGCTGGCTTATCGGTCCTCAGCTTAGGACCCTTGTGGGCTCGTGTGGGCGCGTGTGGGCCTAACTGATCGGTGGCTGAAACGGAACAATATGGAATCATTTTGATTTCGTCTACAGCAGTGAGTTTTCTTAAACACGTTTACAACAGTTTAGGAAGCTCCAGAAACAGGAAAAAGATGATAAAGATCTGCCAACTTACTGGATCTTACGATCCGGAAAGCACGTTCATTGCAGTTTCTCAGAGATGTTTTTTCGTTTGAGAGCCGATTCATTCAGATATTCAGGCTAGGATAGATATTCAGTACTAACCTGCCAGCGATGAAATATCGGCTTTGAAAACATGGTTCACGTGATGAACTTGATGAATTTACCCACCAAAATGTTACTGATAAAACTGATAAAAAGTCACGAAGCTTCACCACTACAGCTTGTGCGGTGTTTCCGTTAGTTAGGACCTTGTAATCTCACCTTCTCCCTCGGCTAAAGAGGTTTTTATTAGAAAGAGCTTTTCACATCATCTTGTGATAGTTTGCGCAAGCACGAGAGTTTAAACAAAGGCCAAATTAAACCAGAAAGCGCAGCACGCCCAAGTTGGCAATCGCGGGCAAGCATTCAGTCACCTGACAATTTCTGTATAAATTGGGGAAAAGGTTGAAAACGTCTCCGACATGCATGGTGGATTTTCGACCCAAAATAAATTTCACTGGATAAAGGAGCGAAACATGTTTTACAGTTATTTAAACAACTCAGATTCACCTTGAACCACGTTTTGAGTCACCAAGAAAGAATGTACTTGTTTACCTTTCTTGCGCGTGCCTCTTGTTTGCCATGAACGTGCGACTCGTTTGTTATGTACGAGCGGCTTGTTGTACGTGTCATCATCTCTTTCTTGATACATCCATTTTATCAATACCGATAATTATAACTCCTGCCCCGTTCAACATCATGTTTTTATTTCTGTTGTTTTTCCTCGCAGGGATTTGCGGTTCAACAACATTTCAATAATTGCGGAAGGAGACTTAGGCGAGCTCCGTCACCTTACTACTCTGTGAGTTTTTTTGTCCACTCGAAGATCTCTTTTCTTTCTTCTTGGAGACGTTTATCGAACCTGCACCTAATTTTCAATGTTTCTCAGCGCAAAGTTCATTCTTTTTCACAGACTTCTTAGCGGAAATAATATCGTCACAATCGAAGCTGAGGCCTTCAGTGGATTGTCGTCGCTCAAATATCTGTGAGTAGTTTAACAGATTTGGTCTGTTAGGAAATAATTTAGTTTATTTTTTTCCAAGCGGGCACGGTAACGAATCCTACAATCTGATTGGCTCTTAGCGCGGTCCGGATTTCCTCTGACCACGGTCACAGTAACGCTCGCGAGAGTTTTTTTCCATGAGTTTTTTTTTTCGTTTGAGAGCTTGGAAAAAAATACTGATAAGTTATTTACCGGCTTAGGGTCGTTCTGTATAGTATAAAACTGTGACCTCGGACTTGAAAATGCAGCCCTGGACCTGCGGCCTCGGGCAGCATTTTCAAGACCTCGGTCACAGTTTTTCACTATACGGATCTCCCAGCCGGCAAATAACATCTACTTGTCATACATAAGCACGTGCATAAACACAACCATGCTGTACTTTTCCTTTCTAGATATTTGTTCAATAATAAGCTAAGAAGGATACACGAGAACGCGTTTAGTGGCCTCAACTTTCTTGAACAGTTGTAAGTATAGAGAACAACGTGTTTACCAATTCCTACTCGCTTTAGCTGGAAAGTGGTCTAAAATGTGCAGCTTTTTGTATGTTCACACTGGGACATAGCTGGGTGTTACACAGTGTTTCTTTATAATGTGACAAGCTTAAGTACAACTCTATCAAAAGTGATGGTGCGGGTATTATAAGAGGGTTTTGGTGCTGGTTACCTATTTCATCAAAAATTAAGCCAACATGCCATACTAACGGGTAAAGTAAAATGAGGTTAGCTTCATTCATATATGAACTTCATTCATTTCTTCTTGCAGATACTTGCATTTAAATGAAATAGAAGACATTCCAGTACACACTTTCAGTGATCTAACTGCTCTTGAGAGACTGTAAGTCTAAGTTTTAGAATATGGCTCTTGTGACTAAACAGTTCTCTTT
>Ga0126337_10001684_pt1 | contig 13580 bp, 5 predicted proteins | sample DipCmetagenome_FD_92527 | JGI IMG/M metagenome (GOLD analysis project Ga0126337, IMG submission 92527) | Coral microbial communities from La Bocana,Puerto Morelos, Mexico - Diploria C A metagenome | ecosystem: Host-associated > Invertebrates > Cnidaria > Coral | place: La Bocana,Puerto Morelos... | reverse complement strand
CGATCTTTTCAAAGCACAGAGTTAAAAATACGTCGAGGAGTAATTGGAAACCGTTATTCGAAGTAAATTTCTGTTAGATTTCAAGTAAAACAATTATTCACTCTCGATTTCTATGAGGTGATCGTTGATTCGACCTTCGGCGTCATCAGCTGTTACCTCATAGAAATTTCGAGGTTATAATCTAATTGTTTAATTTATTTTATACATATGTATATGAATGCTTACTGTGTATATGTTATGTATATGTTATTTTCTACATATGTTTATTTGGCATGCTGACTGTGTAGTTCGACGTTAACTTGCACTATTTTTACAAAAATTGCTTTACTTGTGCAGATCATATTTATGGGATACATCGAGCAAACGGCATCCACGCATTCAAGTGTTACATCTTGTTAAAAGAGACTAGGTCATGGATGGTGAAATAAACCTAAATTTTGAATAGACTTTTTCGTCCGCCAATCCCTCTCATTTTCTCATCTTAATACTCTGTTTTGTTATTGGATTGTTTTGTTAAAGACACCTTTGTACATAGAAACGTAAGTCGTTACAGATCTCCCTCTGTAAAATGAATGGATAGTAACATTCTAGACACCCCTACTGAGAACAATAATGGTCGAAAGCAATATAATGACGACAAAAATCCAGAAAAATAGCCTGTCCAAGACCATGGCAAGATGCCTCCATTCTTCTTGGTTCTTCTCTATTTGCCGACGGTGTTTTATACTATCTGCCATTACCATGACTCCTTGCGCAGTCTTGGCACTGTTGCTGTCACTGTTCTTGTGGTTATTTTTGCCTTGTGGCGTGTCCATCTTTTGAAACGTGCTCACAACAGAGTTAGTGGAAGAGCTCATACACAACTCTTCGGGAGAACTTAAGGTTGATCTTGTTCCGATTTGCAACTTATCGGGTAGCAGCTTGGTTCTAACGTGGTTGTTGCCATTGCCACATTTATTAAGTTCTCTCTTCATCATAGAAATTTTTTTGAAGTCCATCTCCGCTGATAAGTCGTACTTGTCTTCTGTCACAGGTTTCTTCACGCCCAAGCATTTTCCCAGCTTGTTGAGCATGTACACTTTAACCCATCCAGGAACTGGCACTAAGGCTGTACCAGAATTGCGATGGTGAATATGCAAGATGTAACAGGTGGCTACGAGAGAGCTGGCGACCTCTATCATAACTGTTATATAAAATATCCCCATTACGGGAACATTTTCGGAATTGCGAGGCAAATTCTCTGCCGCTAGTTGCAGAAACACCGCCATAGCTAGCAAGACAGTTATGCTGAGTGTTATTCGCTCACCAGACTCGGGAGGTAAAAAGAAGCCTAACAAGACCATGGACATGATTATCATGCATGGAACTATCAAGTTGAAGATGTAGAACAAAGGCTTTCGTTTGAACACGAACTCGATAGTAACATCAGAGAATGGATAATCGCAGCATGCGTAGTACTGCACGTTTCGCTTTTTGGAAGCTGCCAGTAAATCCCATTCTGCGCTTTTTACGTATTGGGTTGAGTGAAGGGGCGACACGTCAGCATGAATGTCGAGGTCAACAACTTCAAACGTCCATGAACCAAATTTCATTGTGCATGTCTGTTTGTCGAATGGAAAATGTGTGACGTCAATTGGACATGTGCTACGAAACGAGGCTGGACTATACCACGCATTGATGCCATCGTAATCAATGATGACCCTGGTCTTGTACTTTTCAAGTCCACCGCTAAACTCACTGTCAGCACTGCAAAGGTGAGAAACTGTGTTAGACCATAAAATTCCTACAATAACCCTCTTTGAGATACCCATAAGCTAAATAAGCCCATTGGCTTATCCCAGTCTCATGCAGATTTATTGAAACAAAAGAAAGTTATACATATAAGAAATGAGTTCATCAGTTCACAGGATTGGCATGGCTGATTGACATGGCTGCCTTCTTATTGATTTAAAATACCAATATGGCTGTTATCGCGTCACCTGGATACGCTACAGTTCAATACGGTCAGATACGTGTGATCTTTATTCAAGCACCGCTGGTCTTCTTTTGTTTTTCAAATCTCACACGTTGCGGTAATCTTGAAACGTCTCCAGGGCTTATATTATCGGAATCTCATTTAGCAGAAACAATTTCTCCTGAAATACAGTAAGGACTTAACTTTCATATATGCATCCCACACGAGCCAAGCTGAGTATCCGAGTAGCTTTCTCCGCAGTTCAAGTTTTGCCTTTACTGAAAAGTTTTACCTTTTCAGGTAACACCTAGCCAGCGAATACAGACGAATTTTTGGTGAAAAAATTTTTCTCAAAAGATGAGTAAAATTTATGGAAATAGTAAATTTTCAGTAAAAGATTGGAAGATGTATACAAAACAGTTACCCGCCAACCTGGGTGCCCCTTCGGAAAATGATTTACTTGTTTCAGAAATAAAATACAAATTGGAGGTAACCGGCTTCGTTACAGAGATAAGGCGTGTGGAAAACGAGTCTGATTTTGATAAATTGGTGCGCGTAATTCATCATGGGTCAGTTTAGGTTTAAAGATAAGTCCACAGAGGCTAAATATCCTAATAATATTTTGCATAAGTGAATCTGTGGCGTTAACAATTTCAAATATTACCATCATTTTCACAAACCCTAACCCGTACAAAGGGATTTAAAACCGCCGCAAAGCTAAGCGAAGACGTCAATTGAACGGAATTCGATGGAGCGTTTTGCAAAAAAATTCAATCTTCTACTCGATAGATTCCTTCATTTTTTTTCAAAACGTAGAAAATCGCAACCTCGCTCCAAGGGCTTTTCCCGCCTTCAAGGGAAAAGCCCAGGGAACGAGGTTGAGAAAAGCGGTAGGAAAAATGAGCCATCGAAAGAAAAATAGGGGACACCGAACGTCCCAGATCGTTAAATCCATGCAATGTTATAGTAATGGCCATTTGGTCTATTAATGTTCACTTTACTACTTAGCACGCGCGCTCGATGCATGAAGTAGCGTGTGAATTTCGTGCGCAAAAGGATGCGCAGAAACAACGTCCTTAAAAAAATAATCATAATTGCTATCATATGTTATGCTTCCAGGCTAGCTAAAACCTACCCTAAAAAAAGTTAGTGACACTGCGAACTGACCTATTATAGAGAACAATATCAGGAATCCAAATCAGGCTTGGATTAATACGAACTCGTTGGATTCCTCCATATTTTTCTGGGTCCCAGGTTAAAAGAAGGTTCCTCCATTTCTGAAAACAACACCAATCAGGAATTTCACCCAACATCTTTAACGTCGTGTAACAATATTAGTCTATATCATACACAAACGCGCATAGCTCTTCAAACTGTTGTACTTGTCGAATTAGATCGCGGGTTGAGAATAGTCCTTAAAGCGCGCGCTGCATGTGCTCTATTTTATATCACTTTCTCACGATACAATAAACACCTGTGTGTGAGAACCTAGTGGTTTTTCAAAAGAACCTGCTTGCAGAAATTTGTTATTTTTAATACCCAAAATATTAGAACCTTGTTAGCGAAGCAATATCAAGCATGTTCTTGTGTGTTGGTTACAGGTAAATTATGATAAACGCAACCAAGAAGTGGAAATGAGATTGCAAATACAGATGTGAATAATTACTGTATACATTGTATGTAAGGACAAAACCCAAGTTTATTTATATTTCTGGTAATCAAAACTATATCTCCTAAATTGCTAATACCGTCCCAAAAATATCAGAACCTAAGTTCCTGGCTAGACTTTAAAAACTGTAGGTTCTCACACTCGTGTTTTTACTGTAGCCATTAGCGTGAAATGAGAGTTCGTGAACTGCTTATAGCAATGTCGATTAATTGATGCTGGTATCCCGGTTGACAGAAAATGAGTGATATGCAGTTACACTTGTGCTTACCTGTCTTACCCATACATTTGTCGTAATAATCTGATTTTTATCGTCCTGAATTGAAAAAAAAAAAAATCAATAACACAACAAAAAGTAGATATGAAGTCAACGGGAAATGCTGGTAATCTTGATGTTAGGGCTACCGCGTACAATTCTGGTGGTCGGAAATATAGTAAGCGAGGGGTGGGATCCTGGGGTGTATACAGAGGTGGGGGGGGGATCGGCGAACCCTCTATAAATTAAAAAAATATATGATCCATTGTAACCCCTCTAACATGCCCTTTGAATGTCGGAAATTCCGTTTTCGAGGGCCTCGTTTAAAAAAACGTTCGGGTTAAAAAGCTGTGGTGTTCCGTATCTCGAGCCCCCTTCTCTAAAATGTTATATCCCACCTGGGGATCAGTATTGTAAGAACTACATCAAAATTTCGTAATTAAGTAATAAAGGTGGCAAACGCTCCTAAAAGACAGTAGTATACTTACAACGTTGACAAGCTGAACCAATTCCAAACCAAAGGTAACCATGTACTGACTTTTATTCTGTTCTGGTATGGGGTGAGCATCTTTATTATATCCCTTCAGCAAGTCTTTGATTAAACTCTGCTCTATAGATTCCTTTGAACCTGTCCAGGTTTAAATAGCCAATCATTACTCTAGCAGGCAAGATAAGAACATTTAGTTTTGGCATAGCTGTGGCTTTGAATAGATCACTTTCGATATATTAATTAAAATTTAACTTGGCAGCGAGGCTTAGAGGACATAAATAAAGGGAATTGAATGACCATGTTTATTCATTTATTTTCTTTGTGTCCTCTAGACCTCACTATCAAGCTGAATTTTGATATATCGAAAGAGGCCTATTGCTTAGTGCTATTCCTCTTTTTCTTTTATTTAGTTTGTCGGTTTCACTGATATTTGTGAACTTTACCTGCATGTTGTCTCTAAACATGAAATGTTTGGATTTTTATGCGAAATGAATTAGTGGCTAGTTAGCTACTTCTGTATCTTTCACTCATACGCAAGAGGAAATTTGAATTTTAGATTTAATTTTGCTTTTTCCAAGGAACCGACGGTTTCTGTTAGGATAAAATCTATAGTATATAACGTTAATTTTAAGCTATGTGGTGATCTGAAGAGGCGGTTAGGAACTTTTTGGTGAAACGTACGAAAATGGCCCTCCTAAACAATCACTCTTGACTTACTTGACTTTTCCCTCTTCGTTTCCTCTGGATTATAGTCATTATAGGGCCTTGATAAAATTCTCTTTCATTATTACTATCATTATTTATGAAATTATGGACAGTTGGTATTCATAAATGACCATGAATCACTGAAAAATGAGGCATTGAAGTAAAACACCATAAACTATTGATATCCAGCTGCGCAATAATTAGAAACAACGATGTTGTCGTAACAAAGATCTCGGTAGGAAATGTTATAGCTTATTAGCTGCCACTGCTATTAGCCCCCGTTGACGACTTGTTAAGGATTTTCATTTCCTTAGTTATCAAGCAGTTTCCTGTTGTTTTTCGAGCGTTCGTCACTGGGTAGAGCGCTATTTCAGGTATTAGGCTACTCCCGTAGAACTAACAGTGACGGTGACACTCACGAAGCATACAGCCCGCAGGCTGGTTGTGAGCAGTGAATCGTTGATTCTATTATAAAAAAGGAAACATTCTTAAAGGTATTTTAGGCTTTTATTCAAGACATAATTGAAAGTATTTAGCAGAGAAAGAAATTCTTGCGTCACTAATTTTACGACGGTAACGATCGGCTTTATTTGGCCTGCTGAATGTTTACTTTTACATAATAGGATAATATATAGTTTTAAACTATTAAAACTTGTTATTGCTTAATACGCTATATATTAATACATGGTGTGAAATTTTAAACAAACAAATGCCGAAATGAATTTGTAAATTGGGCTCATGAATTGTGGACGATTCAACACCTGCAACCTAGTTTAAATTATATGCCAGTACTTAAGTTGCATGTAGAATGTGATAAAATCATATAACAATACAATAATATAAGGGCAAAATAATTTTTACAATGCATATGACAAGAAAAGGACCGTGCTATCATTGAATATTTTAAATTCCGCCCGCAACCCTCATCACTGATTCTACTCTCTGTATGAATAATACCTGGTACGAAAAGGAACTATACTCGCTGTTTTCGCACAGATAGGTACACGTTGTAGCTATCTGTGCTCGGTGTAACTGTGATGCCACCTAGAAGGACTAATCATCAAACTGACATACTGCTTTGTTACCGGTGTTCGTTATTACTGCAAAACAGTCCCAAACAGTCAGTCTATAATAATAGTATTTGTTAAAAGCGATTAATTAATTTTAGGATCACTGAGCTGATTAGCTGATTTCAGAGATAATACAAAAAGACACCTGCTTGTTCATGAGTGAAGTAGACCAATTTTAGCACCAACCTCCAAGCCTTAACTGAAGTGAAGGTAAATCTTCAGTGCTATTGTACTGAGCTGACGAGGTAAAATGTAATACAAATAGGGTAAGTGTCCTGTTTACCAACCTTCAGTGCCATATCCACTCAGTGTGATCCATATAAACAGGATGCTACTGATAAAAAGCGCCATATGGATCCTGATGCCACAAAGGTGCGATTCCAAGAGGTCGAAAGTGCTATGAAGCCTTATGTTAAGTACAATCTGTTGATGAGAGGTGAAAAAAGACGATGCTAGGTCTTAGTGATAAACCTTTCGATCACTACAATTATGACGGTATTATCTACCACTTGCTGCGCACGCCTGTGCCACTGAAACCAGCTATCATTGAATATTCATCAGCAGGTAATAATTGTATAGATAATCATGATAATGCATTTTCTCTTTTTATGTAGAAACTGCAGAAGAATAACGCTGAATCACTTTTCAAAACAGGGTTCTGTAGACATTTCGAAACAAGGCGAGCACAATTCATCACTCAGTTTTCGCCAGCAGGCGATTTTATAACGCATGCTTGGGAAAGAGACAGGAATAAATATAAGCTTACCGTCATTATATGTTAAGAAAACCTTGAGTATAAAGGCCCGTTAGTAATTAAGATATTAAAAGCAATGAAACGTATCCTCATTTACAGTTTCATTTGGCAAAAAAAGGTTTTCATCACAGAGTCACATCCTTCAGTGTGCACGGATCCTGAATACATCACTAAGCTTGATCATGTGTTGATAGGGGCTAACCTCCTAAAATAACAACTTTTTTCAACCTCAGCCTTTGACTGAAAAATAATTGATGAATTGGAGGTAAATTACTATTAAAAGCAAATTCCGCCAAGAAAAGTAACAGTTGTCATCTTATAAATATTTAGGCCCCCTGCGACTGAATTTTTCAAATTTTATTTCGGAGCTCGGATAGATTCAGATAAATTCTTGTTTGTTCTTACAATTAACTAGTTTGTACACATGGAAGATTTTAATCTTCGGATAAACAGTGACCTAATTTTTTCATTTCAATAAACCCCACCCGAGAAGCGGGTGATCAAATCTTGGCGGGAAGGGAATTATTTTGGCGGGTCCAAGGTCGTTCAAGGCCGTATATTTCGTGCTTATAACTGGCGGCCTCCCACGCTTATACTTGTTGGCCGGTCAATTGTGAAAGTCATGTACACCAGGAGTATCGGCTTCACGTTTGTCATCTTTTTTTAAACCAGCAACATGAACTATTTAACTTTATAAAATATTTGAAATAGTACGCGCGCTCTTATTCTCGATAGGTGTGTTTTTATGAGGATCTGTAAACAAGGTTGTAACAAAAAATGTTTTATAAAAAGCAATAGAGAACATTTTTCCGTGGTTTACATAGCCTCACCTAAACACTTGGGGAGTTCGAGAAAGTTATGCTTTCCAAACATTGAAAAAGGTCCACTTGATTAAATCACACATTATTGTGTTAACAAACACTTCAAGAGTGCACGAAGAAACAATAATAATTATGAAAGATTGAGTTTAAACACAGCCAGAAATTGAGGAAACCGTATACTTTGTGTGCATTTGGCAGTAAAAAATATAAAGGAGTTGAATTAAGATAAGCACCTTTTGTCTGCGGTTGCCATTAGTGATGGTCTCGCTGATTACAACGAACGACGTTTTATAAGACTATGAAAACTACAATCCCCGACAAAAGTCTTGGCACGCTTGCCCACCTTTTGCAGCATCTGTCTAGGAAATGTATCAGTTCATTCCCCACCCCCCATTCAATGTTGTTTATCGTGATGAATTCGTCATTGCTCGTTTCTAACATTGTCTGGGGGGAGGGGGGTTCCTATTCAAGTGATTTCATTACTGATTGTTTGCAAAATAGCTTGTCAACGTATTTTCATGCTATCTGATTCAGGCGTGCCAAGGACTTGTCGGGGATTGTAGTCCTACCTTTCACTCAATTTGTCAATTTACTTTAGCAGATTTTGTCGCAAGCAACTCGTACCTTGCCGCCAATCTTGGGTTACGGCATGCTGTGTTCCCAAAATATCTGTTGTTGTTTTATCCTCGTTTTTTCCGCTCGGATTTATGGCCCAGGCGCGAAGCGCGTGGGCCAAAAATCCGAGCGGAAAAAAACTCGGTCCGTAACTTACAGTACGGACCGCGAACTCGGTTAGTAAGAGGTATATAGGCCTAGAAATACCACAAAACCCCTAGTCCTATACAAGAAATACGAAACACTGACTAATCAACATTTCTTGGGCGATATAGTCTTCATTGAATACCATTTAATAACTACAGAATATATCACTCAAAGTGTCAAAAATTGTTGAAAGCAATTTTCTTTTTGTTTGATCGTAAGAGAGTGTTCGTTATTGATATGTAAATGACCACTTTTTCCTAGACTATGAGTTCGCGATCGCTGTGCATCCATGTGGACACTCACTGTCCTGTTTCAGTTAAAAATTAGAAGGTGGTTCTTGTCAGTCCCTGTTCCACACCAAAATGTTAAGATACTGACCCAGTCCAGTGGCATAAACCTTAACCCTACCGTATATAAGAGAATATACTGGGATCTTCTGCTTTGTGAAGAATGAAGACTGGCCCAAGGCCAACATATCAGTATAGAGAGATATTTCTCGGTCAGTCGAGAACATCCCTTTCAAGAAGTATTATAATGCGATTGGCATTTGCATGACTGTGGTAGAATGCCATTGAATAAGTGATTGATCTGCCAATGTTGCCCTGGGCAGGTTCGCCGTGACAGGCAGAGAGATAACCAGGCTCAGAGAGAGAACTACCATTAATCGTTTCCAGTGTCACCAAATATCTTGTAAGTATAGGCATTAGATATTCAGGAGATTTCATTAAACGGTACCGAGTTTGTAAGAAAAGCAAAACAAAGAAGCAGCTTAAATGTTACCTTGCTCTGCGAATGACCCAAATCAGTGATCGCATGAAGAATTTACTGTGTTCAAAATTACGTTTGGCTAACTGTGATAACTATACATTGAACTCACTATCTCTTTTCTGATTGGCCGAAAGCGTACAGTGAATTTTCGAAATCAGCGCCTGAAACGTCATCTAGCTGCAGATTTTACAATAAGTCAAGTCAGATTTTTCAATAAGTCAAGAACACCCAAGGTCACGGGTATTAAATCACGTCATGTGTGAACGCGGTGCGTGATGTGTAAGGGTATTCAAGTCTTAGGCCGTGTCGTTTTGGGCGGATTCTTTCAGTATCCCTGACGGGGATATATGGCTACAATTAACTGACTACAATTAACAATGGCTACAATTAACTTGAATTAGACTTATAATATTTGAACAGAACACACCTTGAAGTTTCACTATTTAAACACACGGTTCTGTTTTTTTTCTTATTATGTTAAATTATTAATTAAAAACAATTGAAGCATTTAAATTAGTTGTCTTCATACTTGCAGAAATCAAAATTCACACCTAAAGCTCTTCTGGTATAAAGGAAGCCTAGACCAGTCAAAATATGCTCACAAACTGAAGAGATGCTCTTTATATTACTGTGAGTTTATACAGTGCTTTGAGAACGTTGTAAGAAAGTCGTTTACCATCGGCGTTAAGTCCTGATCCGCGAAAATTCGATACACCGCGCCTACCCAAGAGGTCACTAATTGTCGGTTTCTCTGGTTATCTGTTGGTAAAACTTCGTTGTATGTCAATACTGCGAATTACTCATCTTTCCATCGGCCGTTCTGATATTTCGTTAAATGCCGCACTGAAACCTTCCTTTGGAGCATGCGAGAATTCAGCTAATGTTGAGTTTTAATTGACTTACACAGAAATGGACGAAGCCGATGAAACTACTCGTTTTAGGCATTTTAAATTAACGATCGTTTTCAATATTTCCTCTTATTTCTGTACAAGTTAGCGAAACTTGTTTAACGTATGTCAGTCCATGCCAGCTGCTAGGACCTGCTTGAGAGGTACCGTATATGAGGAATTGTGCGCACGAACAAAAGCGTCTCACACCAGCTGGTTCGATTCAGGTTTCTGTAGCATGAAGCAACAAGAGAATTAAACTGAAGATTCCCGGATGGTGCTGCACGGGTCTATCAAAAAATGTATTCGTCATACCTATACCTGTTTAAAATACTTTTAGGTACTTTTAATAGCCCTTATACTTTTGCATCGTACTATCCACTTTCACCACCAAATACAGATTGAAAATTCTATCATGAAAAAGTTTTCAAGTCAGCAAAGGCGAATAGAATTTTCACATGAAATCCAAGGTTTTAGAAAGTTTCACTCAGTTGGAATGAATTTTGAACATGCTACGTTATGCATAAGACGTTACGCCTGCCAGAAAAACTTTTAGCGGAGTGAGACAGGCAGCCCTTAGAAGGCGAGATATTCTCGGTTAGCTGACTCAACATATTCACCGTATGTCGCGTTCAATATTTCATTTAAGATATTGTTTCTCTGAGTGCTAACATAAATAAACAAACAAACAGATAAGTAAAGACAAATCAACAAATAAAATGAGAGATACAAATTAAACAGCTCAGTGGACGTTAAACGGCTAAAATAGATAGTCTACAACTGATTAAGTGATTCGTCTTTCAAAAAAATTAAAAAATGAAAACGAACTTTTAAAAATCGATTGTAAGGCGAACAAGGAAAAGGAACAAACGAACTTCTTTGTACTTCTCAGTGAAATTACAGCGCATAGCTCAACTGAGATACGATTGGAGACTCAACTTTAATAGGGAGACATTTCATCTTCGAACAAGAAGACAAGGTCAGAATAAAAGGTATGCATTATTAGAGAAATCCGTTGTTACTAGTATCGCCACTTCTTCTAAAAAAAGTGTGATTAACGATACGGTCTCTATTTCAGAAATAGGTTTCATGTTAGACTCCATCATAAGAATTTAGTTATCCGGTAGATATACGCCAGTTTTGCGATGCAAAACGCAAAATTTATGCACTCTGCAAAGTGTTCACCATGTCCAGATTTCACCGTTTCCATCATTGATAACAACTTAATCACTGTATTACTTTGAAAGGGAATTGAACACTTGAACATTGACTCAACAGACAGCAACATGTCAAGTTCGAAGAAGAAATTTAACGTGAGCTCTGACTTCACGTCAAGTCTTATGGTCGATTTTGGTGTATGTCTTGGTGAATAGTCCTTAAGTTATCACGATTTGTTATATCTGGGAACTTATCCAATGTCCGTGTTAGAAATTAAGAGTTTCACTATCTTCTTTCGACCTGTTCGGCGTTATCTCAGATGTACTGTGTTTCGTAGTGTAATGTAAGTTTTTAAGTCATTTCGCTAATTAAGAATTTAACGACTAGATTTGATATAATAAATACGTAAAGCGAAATTCAGAAACTTAAAATACTGACTTACCAGGAGCTTATTTGTTAGTATACGTACAGAACTCCTGCCGATTTTTTCTTAAATCCTCCGCCAATTCTCTTCAGTTTTTATTTATCCGGCATTAACTGAACTGATAATCAGGTCGAGAAAGGCAGCGTGGTACAGTTGTAGGGCTTGTCGTGCCTATTTTTTGAATAAACCCACTTCGATATATGGCTAGACAGTGTTAACATTTTCCCAGCCGTCAATATGAATTAAGTGATGTTTTACGCAAAAATTAATGAGTGGTATTGTGGTTAAAATTAGGCGTCTTTTCGCCGCCCTATGTTTCCTTCCCAGGCATCCTTTGTACCAGAATTAATATAAGAAAGGCTTAGTTTGAGAGCTAATATTTGATTTTATTGTGTTTTCTATTTATCTTCATTTATTGTTCGATAAAGATTAAATGGAAACTGCTTAAATTATTTCTTGGCTTTTGAACAAAATTAAAAATTCTCCTATAACCGCAATGTTTTGACATAAACCTCAGGGGTGTTTGATGGTTATTACTTGCAAAAAAGGGAAAACTAGTTTTCCAAATCGATATGCATTGATTAACATAGCATTTGTTTAAATCAAGGAATCATCGAACACCCTATGCCAATGGGTATTAAATATTAGCAATGTTTTCAATATTTTTACAACTTTTTCCAATATTCTCGGGACTTTTCGTCTTTTGACAAATCAATTGCCTTTAGCTCTTCATTCGTATCCTACAGATTAATGCTTGCCCCACGTAAAACAATGACAGGTGCTTTTATATATAAGGTTCAACACAGGACTGTTTTGTGAGTTCTCGAGATAGGTGCGTTAACAAAACACTCGCTATTTGAAGACGGAATTATTGGGGACCAGTTTTGCCTAGGTCTATATCTATGTTGCCAGCCGATTTGAACTTAAAGTATGTATTTAATCAAACGTAATAGTAAATTGTCCCGCAGGATGAAAACCTTGATGCGCCCATATACGGGGTTTAGAATTGTACGTGTTAAATAATTTAACACGAAAATATACGTTTTCCATCTTTGAAGAAAGATTCGGTTTTCCACCAATCTGTGCAAGATGTTCCACCCAGGTGCATGTCGGCCACAAGCCTGAGGAGATCGATTTAAAACAAATTATACCATTTATTATCCAATTGTATTTGCTCATTTCCAATTATTCTTAAGCGCTGTGTGAGACACTTTCTTTATTTTACGCAATAGTTACAATCAATGGAAACAAAAAGAAACCGTTTCAATACATCCCGGCTGATACGCCGGCTAACACCGCATTTTTTTTAATTTTCAGTGACGGGAAATACCTTCATAATGTGATGCAACATGTACTGATTCACTGTTAATGCCACACACGAACTTCACGAGTCAGGCTTGTTTACAGGTTCCTTTAAATTTCTTTTAAAGTTGCTAATTTCTCGTAGAGATTTATCCCAAACACTTCACTCCAAATGTGGCCTGTCAGTTTCGTGGTGCTAAAATATCGCAAACGAAATGAATGCAGTTTGCACAGGGTCAGTTTAGACCCTGTTCAGCCTCGTTTTTGAGATGATAATTTAAAAGAATTTTTACTCTCAAACGAGGTTAGTGGATCTAATTTAAATGCTTACAAAAAAATTTTAATTTGGCAGCTTTTTATGAATAGGGTCTGGGGTGTACTAGTTTTCTGGCGATGATATTAAAATGAACTCCAGATTAAATTTTGATATAATGATATACAATGATAACGTGTTCTCAATCAGAGTTTTCCTTCACGAATTGTGACTTTTTGTCTTTCTTATTGACAAAAACTATTATGGTGAATTGCTAAATTAGTGAAGATTACGCAGCTATCAAACTTTG
>Ga0126337_10001682_pt1 | contig 13581 bp, 8 predicted proteins | sample DipCmetagenome_FD_92527 | JGI IMG/M metagenome (GOLD analysis project Ga0126337, IMG submission 92527) | Coral microbial communities from La Bocana,Puerto Morelos, Mexico - Diploria C A metagenome | ecosystem: Host-associated > Invertebrates > Cnidaria > Coral | place: La Bocana,Puerto Morelos... | reverse complement strand
AGCTTTATAACTCATTACGGTGGCCAATTTACATTTTCAACTTAGTTGATATAACGAAATTACCTTGTTACCCCCACCGACGCAGCACCACAGTTTCTTTAGAAACTTTCACCCTTTATTAGTTTAACAATCGCCTGATAGATGCTCGGAAGGAAATGGACAATTTTAACGCCATACCTTTATTAGGGTATGTTGGTTTAATGGTGGTCTGCTACCGATTTAGGAGTAAATGTCACCGTTGTCACTTACCTTCCATATCCGGGGACCATCAATCGTGCTAAATTGTCCTAAGACCTTTTTGTAGGCTGAGATTTTTGGTGGAGATATTAATCCTAAGGAATTAAAAAAAGGTTTCCTTTAGTGACATCGTAGTGTTTTTTCTTTTATCAGGAATGCAAGATGTCAACGTTTAGTCACTTGGATGTTCTTTCTCTACCAGTTAGCAGGCAGTTTGAGAAGGTTGTGTTATCAAACGAGGTCAGTAGGCACTTCGAGGTAGTAAACAGTTAACAGAGGAGATGTGTCATGTGTAAGCCTTTCAGAATCTGAATTTGAATTATCTCTATTCTGATTGCAAATTTCGGACAAAAGCTAGGCGAGTATTGCTTTAACAAATGCGGAATTTACATGCATGTTTGAATTAGGTTACCTCGCGCACGCGCACTCCCTCACTTTTTGGCAAATTGTACTTTGTTCTCTCTGTTCAGTTGGCCAGCAGTCTCCAACCACAGGAAGTACGGCCCGGTGTAGCAGTTACCACAGTAACAGGAACCTTGGTAACCAAAGACAACAGATATACACTTGAACCGTTAGACCTACCGGGAGAGCCTGGGACCAGGTAGGCTAATAATAAATGTTACCTCAATAGAATTGTTTAGGCTGGATCGCGTGTAGTTCATTTTCTTCGCTGACTGTGAAAAATCTTTTTCTCATTTAGAGATTCAAAAGTGCAGTGTAAAACAAGCCAGAGATCCTGTCATTTGTGGGGCAGTGTTCTCATAGAAGATCTTATACACGCCTTGGCAAAGGTATGCGTATGTTATTCATCGATAATATCGAGTCTTATTTCGATTTAGTGATAACGTAGCACATAGGAACTCCTCTACCATAGTAATAAGTAAACCTTTCTCCCCTCTCAATTTCTTTCTTCTCAGAGAGGCATTCAGGACGTGCATGTGGAATCTGATCAGGGAGGACACACCCTTCATCTGGTAAGTGGAGCTTTCAAGCCTTTCAACAGGAAGAGAAGAAGATGCAGAACAACAAAGTTTAGTTATCTTCTGCAGCTTTTTAGACCGGAGGCAAGACCAGTGGAACAAAGGCTTAGGGGTCTTGGCTTGGTGCTAGAGAAAATGTTGTAGTTATTATTGTTAGGCGTCAAATCACGAAAATTGAAGCCTGTGGCTCCCCTTATTCTGCGCCTAAAATATGAAAATATGAGAATCTGTATTTAGGTCACAACAACTCTAATGTGTGATAACTACACGAGAGATGAAGAAACTAAGGTAAGCCCATAGGCTACATAGCAACTACTGTTCATCTTGTGTAACGTATTTCTTATCCTTGTCTGCAGGCTCAAGACGACGCCATGATTCAGGTGGATCGCAGCGGAACACACATCATTACACACGAAAACGAGGCTTTAAGGATCAACATCCGGGACTCGCTACTCGAATGCGTATCGCAGTTTTGAGCACGTGACTTGTCATTCCTTATGAAATGGTCTGCATATGACGCTAAACAAGTTGGCCTCTGGTGACCAGTAATGGTTTGTAACAGGCGCGAACTTACGGTGTCTCTTCGAGTTTGCCAAACACCACTAAAACAACTAACTGACCGCATTACCCCTATCATTAAGACATGCGAGGATTTTTACCAATTATACCCTTTTTATATGTCTCTTTACATCACTGAATTCCACAGATGCAGTGTCAAGATCTCAAGACTACACTTTTATGTAAAATAGTTTGTAAATTAAATTAGAAAAAAACCCAAAGTACACGCGCTGATATGTTTAAAACCGTTTCTATTTAACAATTACATTATAAGCTCGAGATGAGGTGATAGTGGGAAGGAAACTTATCGCTTTAGAGAATTCGCGCGGACTGAATCGTCAATTTCACATTTGTAGTTGTGTACGCGCGCTCATCTGTTTCTTTCAAAAATCTCGAGCTTATTAATTTAAGAAATCGTAAATGCCCTTCTTTTAAGTCTTCTCTGGAATTTGATTATCCATTTGTTTCAAAAATGTGCTTTCAAAAGTTCGGAGAAACAATGAAACATTTCAATTTTGTCGACCACACCAAGGCACTGATGTACCGTAAAGATGTACCGTGTTTCTATCGAGCTATAGAAACACAAGTGACAGTTTGGGAGAACAAGAAATGCTGTGGGAACACGAGCCGCAGGAGAGTGTTTTCACAGCTTTTTCGAGTTCTCCCAAACTTTCACGATCTCTGGTTGTTCGTTCATACACCTACTCCGTCAGAAGTACATATTTATTGTGTTTATTGCACGGTCGAGGCCAAAAAGCGAAAAACAACCTAAAACAAAACAAAAAAATCAGGCTTCATGTCAAACGAGTCCACCCCTTTCGTATACCTTTTACAGACCTACTAAATAACGCTGCATCCTTTTTCTAAAACCTTGAGATGAGGTCAATGAAAAATATTACGGGGAAATATCAAGGATTACCAGAAGAGTCGTTAACCAAAAAAAAGTATCGGCATCACTTATTCAATTCCCGTTCACCTTGCTCCGAAATGACAGATATCCCTACCGTTTCATTTATGTTGAAGTTAAAAATCAAATGAGAGTTAGAAGACAACGGAAATTGAGAATCAAACTACTAGGTTAAAATTATTTTTACTTGAATTTAATTTGTAACTACAACAAATACATCAACTTGTGAAATCCCCACCCATTTCGGGCGGAGCCCCCCGGTATATGCTATTATAGGAAGCACCCCTTCCTTCAGTCCACCCGGACTGAATAGGACCTTGGCAAGATCAGGGCCATGAACTGTTGGTCCTTTTGGAGGTTGCCTTTTTTCGTCAAAGTGGTATACAGAACGGCAAGGGTTCAGACATCGGGGCCGAGTCTCCCCGTACAAAACTTTGTAGAGTAACGCCCGTCCCACCCCGAGCTTTGGATAGATAGATAGATAGAAAGGGGAAAGAGACTGACAAACTAGGGCAAAGCACGATGGGAAGGGGACGGCTCGCCTTCTCCCCAGAAAGCCTGCCACGCAGACTAACTGGTGTTGTCTAATCCAGCTCACAAGCTCGGTATACAAAACATTCTCTGGTCAGACTAATCTGTCTACAGACTCTATTCTGTCTTTTGTTCGTCGAGAATGGAAGTAAAAGTAAAGCCCTCTTACAACGGCGTGGTACTGCGGAGTCAAATAGGGAGAGGACAACCCCACCCACCCCTTCCCTTAGGGGCTGGAATCGAGTGGGGTTCACCACGTGATATTATTAATAATCAAATAGGATATGCTGGGGACATCAAATTAAGCGCACCCTAGATCAGTGGAAAATGTCGCTGATTATTCGCGACACGATATCGTTGACTACAGCGAGTGGAGTCAGCAAGATCCAGTTGTGTATTGGAGATATCACCAAGCTACCGAAGCAAGAGGAAGCCGATGTTTTGGTCGTTTCTGCGTTTCCAGGTTTGCCCGTCAACACAATATACAGTAGCCAAAAAATCGGCAAATATTCACGCGACTCACTGAAATATTTTTTCGATTGTGGAGCTCTTAACAAACAAGCGTATGGAGTAATCTTGTCGTATTCGAGAAGTTGTAGTAGTTCATAAGCTATCATCTTGAGTTATTAGTGACGTGACTGACTTGTTTTTTCCCGTTTCCATGCATCAATGATCATGCATAGATTTTCAAATTATGCAAATTATGCATAAAACAGCTAGTGAATAGATTTTGTAATGGACATTGCATGCTTTCAAGCAAAGAGAGGGTAAGACATCTGAAGCAATTGAGTTGGAACATGAGGCTACTAACACGTAAGATGTAGCACTGGATAAGATAAAATGTGTGATAATTTTGTTATTTTCTTGAGAAGCGGAGATATTTCAATTACTGCAAGGCACTAAAGTAGTCTTGTACCGTTAAAAACAAATCAGTAGAGAAACTGACATAATTGTCATTTCCCCTAGAGGGGATACAATGTGGCTGGGGTGTATATTATTATTCTGTTGATTTATTTTTGTTTATTCACTTATTTACCTTCACCAACATTTATTCTAGGTGACTATTCACCAACGCCCTCTTCACTTATTGGTGCCCTAGCCATTAATCTTGGCATCAGTGTCCGTAACCTATCCAGGGACAAGGAAGAAGACTTACGCAGACAGTACTTCTGCTGGTGGTCTAGGCCACTTCCTGAAGAGCACAGCTTTAGGAGAATCCTTTGTTTTGAGGGGGGATTTGGTAGCCGTGGGAGTACACCACCAAAAGTTGTTGGGGCTGTGTTTCGATGTCTGGTACCTATTCTTAGTGGAAAAGACTCCAAAGGAGGGTCAGTTATCATGCCTCTCCTTGCTTCTGGAGATCAGGTATTTCACATTGAATAAATCACCAGCACTTTGAATTGCAGTGTGTGTAATTCATCTGTCTTTCAAGAAGTGCCAATGTTATTAAGTTCAACAGGGATCTGTGAAGTATCTTGAATTCATTGTTGCTTGCTTTTGAATTTCTCTGTGCAAATAATAACCTTTGGCTGTTTCTTAGACAGCTAGCAGCATCTTTTTGTTGTTTGACACCAGCTGCATTCCTCTGATAATCTAGGATGCCAAAGCTAGCCTCCAGATATTTTTAAGCCTAAATTATTCACCCATCCTCAAATCACATTCATTCATTTAAATTTTTTTTTTCTGGGTTAAATGCAATGTATGCTGGCATGTTGCTGGCAGGGTGGCAGTAGTAAATTTGTGTTGCAGGACAAAACTCAATAAGTTACTAGTAATTTTCTGGAAATATACGTTATTACTAATAATTTGAATAAAGTAATCCCACTAAGTACGGGCAGCCCCATGGAAGGATTAGGTAGCCATCCCTGTTACATTTGTCTAAAACTCTCGCTAGTCAGAATGGTTGTTGCTTTGTTTATATTTGATTATGCACTTGTTTTGCCCTGCTCCCTGAAAGATAGAAAAACCTTACATAATGTATTAACTGTGAACAGTATGGCATAGGAAGTTAAACTTCAAGTCTCTACTTCAATATATAGGGCTACTCGAAGCGGCTCATGCTTAGACTGATAATGGACTCTGCAATACACTGGATCAAGGCTGGCCTTGAATTAAAAACCCTCAAGATTGTTGTGTTTTCACGTCATCCTGAAAGGCATGACAAATCACATGAGCCACTCTTTGAATGTTTCCAAGAGTTGAAAGACCAGTATGGAGATAAAGAGTTGACATATGTAAGTGAAAAATTATCTTGATAACAGATGTCTCTTTGATCATGCTCAATTTGTTACGTGTTCAAGAGAAATCTCACTGGTAACCTGAAAGTGTTCATCATGACTGTCAAAGCTTTACATGTTGTGTTTGTCCTGTGTCTCTTGTGGCCTGTTTCTTGGGTTTGTATTGCCTTAGGCTTCCGAGTAACCTGAAAGTTATTTAGTTTGAGTCAGAGAAAATAAACATTCTATCAGTAAGGGTAGAAACATTATGAGTAACAGTATTAGATGGATATGACACTGTGGAAAATCTCTTGCAACAAGGACCAAGAGTCCTGTAGAATCAACCACTTTTGACACACCAAGGTGACTGTGTGCAAGGCAAGGACTCATCCAGCTGTACCATTGGGGCATTTACCGGTAGTTTAACCTGAGGTTTGATGAAGGGCAGTGGCTAAGGTACATTTCCTCTGTCACAGACGTTTTACAGTGATGGTCCTCTGTGAAAAATATATTTCTAGGACTCCCCTTTTGTGAGCAAAAAAGGCCAACTCCCCTCACCCTTGGCACAAACACTGTCACCCTCTTTCTCATCCCCTGAGTGTTTTGAGCAAATATTCCATAATAGCCTTGAATGTTAAATTATTGGATAATGTGATCTGCCAAATGATTCACAATCTACTCAGTCCTATATATAAAAATATTGGCTATTAACCAGTTTTTCTGTAGTTGTGATTTTAATTGTTTTGTATTTATTTAATATTAATTTATTTTCTCTTTTGTGGTACAGGAAGGAATAGGTAAATCTACGCTGGCTTAGCTAGGAAACTCCCCTTATCTTAAAGCATTGATCTTAATTTTTTCAGGAGACAGAGATCATCTATGATGTATACATGTCTCACAGTCCTAAAGACCACGACTCTGCCCTCCAAATTGCAAAGTTCTTAAGGATTCAGAAAAAACTGAGAGTGTTTCAGGATTTTCAAGAGCTCAATGACAATGAATCGTGGCAGGAAGAGATTTTTGACATCATGGGCAAGTGTGCACGTGTTATTGTGTTGTTAAGCCCAGGTTACTTGGAGACAGAAAGCTGCATCGAACAGTACAACATGGCATTGTGCATTAACAGACGGTCACATGGAACAGTGCTTGCTCCATTTTACATCTCCTCCATTGATTATATGCCGACATACATGAGCCTCATTCAATATGAAGACTGCAGGTAAGCTTCTAATTAGTTATTTAAAAACACTGAGTTGAAATAACAAGCTGCTAACATCCGAAATTAAGTTTTACCGGTATATTATTACTGCCTAATACCAGAACCATTCAGAACATTGTCATAAATTTGTTGAGCTTGGGAACAGGTTTCCATCAGTCTTAAATGTTAGGAAAACAATGAACCACACAACCAAAAAACATCAAATCCATCTTCTACAGTTGTTTCTACCGACGTGGTTGACCGATCATTCAAGATTTAACATCGCTGCAACTGGGCACGTTTGGTAACTATTTTTTTTCTCTGGTTACAACTTTCAGGCCAAACGACAAGGACAAACTCCAAGTAGCCAGTAATAATGTGGCTGATTCATTGGAGAAGACGCAAGAAGAAGTCTCTTCCAATGTGCCAACGATGACCAACAAGGCATCAGGGTATGATGTGTTTATTTCATACTCACATCAGAACAAGACCCATGCTAACAAGGTGCTGGAGACTCTGAAGTCGCTTGCTCCAGATTTAAGAATCTTTATTGATACAGCTGGTTTGAATACTGGGACATCTTGGCAACAGATACTCTACAATGCACTAGGTAACGTCAGTTAAGAGTATTCTTCAATTCAATTAATGAATGACGAGCTTTTCTGTTTTACAGCCTTGACACAGGTCTCGTGTTTTGTATAGATACTTCGAGTTTCAATTGCTTCATTAGTTTTCTACGTTTCCTTTGGTTAAGCTAGCTGTGGTTGTACCATGGGTTAACTGATACCGTTGTTTTGTGTAGTCAAAAATTCAACGACAATTTTCGAAGTGTTAGGCATGACCGGCTTTGCGCAAACATAATCATCAGCGAAAACGCGCATGTATTAAAGGTTTTGACGTTTTCGTCTTTTTGTTGTTGTTTTTTTCTGAAAGAATTTTGGCGCACTTGCCACAAATTTTTATCCAAATATAATAACAAAGCTATGAAGGTATTTCCTGTAATCAAGTGGAAATTAGAAAAAGTCCGATCTGTTCACAGTTACAAAAAATCCCTTACCATCGCTTGTTTCGAGAAAAAAGATCGATTTTCTTTTAATAATAGTAAATACGGCAACCGTAAATAGAAGCTTCTATCTGACGTCTTTTCGTTATAGAGGGTTGCTAAAATGAAGCCACGCTGTAATTGAATATTTTAGTTTTGTAACTTTGTTTTTCAACACTTTTCGCCAAAGTTCTCTGTAAAATAGTTTTTTTCTTTCGCAAACGAGCCACAAAGACGGGCATGTTCCCAAGTGGGCGATACAATTGAAATTTAATTGTTCAGCTATCGATACAATTTGGGATAAATTGATCTGCTTGCAACCAATCAAAAGCGACAATTTACGGTAGCAGTATCGCGCGACCGAATACCCACGTGATTCGCGTGCCAATTACGAGCGCTTTCATGGCTTCCTCGCACAGTTTTCAAAACTTTTGAAAAGCGTCGCAGACGTTTTCGCTCCAAAGAGATTCTCATAAGACATTTTTAATTCCGACATTTGTTGTAGATACAATTAGTTAGTAATAAGACCTCGTATCGTACAATTTAGGGAGTAATCGTGTTTGTAATTATGTGATAAACGCGGTGGAAGCCTTTATTCACTTTTTATTTAATTTCCACTTTTCCCCTCATGTTTAGATGCCTCCAGAAGCACCATAGCACTGTTGTCGCCACACTACATCAAATCCAAAGTGTGTTACGAGGAGTTCTGTCTGTCGCACGCGTTGTTTGTGGATAAAGACAGGTGCATGGACATTGTAAGCTTGTTAGTGGAGCCTGTAGAGCAACTTCCACTCTGGTGCCAGCAACCCCTCCCTGTTGACTGTGCCTCGTTACACGTGGACACTGACGAGGTTGTGTCTTCAGTTTGTGCTGACTTGGTTAAAAGACTAAATGGTAAGCGATATTTTTAATAAACAGAACTCGTTATCTTAATAGGTCACGAGTTCAAGGTGACGAGATGAGTGAAATGAATCTATTCCTCGGGAGGACCCTGGGAACGGGGTTGACCCACGTTTTCGGGTGATGCGTCCGAGCCTCGTGACATTGCAGTTGACTCAACTCCTCGCCAATCTCCTCGCGGCTTCGCAGTCAAAATAAAAGCACTTGCGCCCGAAATCCCGTAAGCTACACAGACTAGTATCGGTAAACCTCATTTGACCGCGTTACGTTGCTGCGTCTTTTTTAGGTGCTGATAAGACGACAGATGACTTTCTGACTCAGCGGGTGCGTGATCTGAAGAAGGGGAACCTTACACTTGAATTGTCTATGGATAACTATAGGAGATCCTGCTTTGTGCTCCGATCGGGTGTACTCAAAACGCCTGTTGATTTTACCAGCAGCAGAGGAGATAAAGAATCTTTGATGGCGAGTCATGCTAGCGATGTGGTTATGTCCGTCGACGGCCACCACGTTGGCCTTGATCGAGAATCTTCTCAAGCGACGTCATCGAAACCTACGTCAGAGCAAGTGACGTCGTCGAGGTCTGCCACTTGCGATGTTGCCCTGAGTTATGCTGAAGGAGATAAAAGAGCAGCCGTGATATTGAAACAGCTGCTACTCGAGAAAGTCCCCTCCTTGAAAATCAGCGAGCCGAAGGCAGGAGACTTCTCCAGGGTGCAGTCGCTAGATGTGGCGCGTGTTATTGTCCCTCTTTTGTCGCCAGCCTTCTTGGCATCGAGTGAACTGGTAGAGGAACTAAACATTGCCATTTTTCGGAATCGAAGTGCCTCGCGGCGAATACTGTTTCCAGTTCAGATAGCGGCATATCCTCCCAAACCCTCGTACGTTCATTTGGTGCCGTGCGAATTCTCGAGTTCTGATTACAAATGGGCTCACAGAATTGTCGACCGAAAGCTAGAAGAGAAAGTATCTCTCTTGGCACAAAGAAATCATATGGATGTTGACGAGGCGTTTTGCTTGAAAACCGCAGCCAGAGTGATTTCAGAACAACTTTTAGAAGAAAGTAAACCGGTTTTAAATCCTGTCAATCGAGTTTTGCTGAATGTACACGTGATAGAGGAGGAATGGAAGGAAATTAAAATGGCGCTTCAGCAAGAAGAGGGACTAGAATCCTGGAAAAGAACATTTGGAATCGAGATAAACAGCACAGAAGGCGATTTTAAGCCGGCCAGAATAATCGGACAAGCTGACGTGGTGCCGGACGTTGAAACCCAACTTATAACTGGTGACGAAAATGAATCGAATGGAGTGGAGTTACATCTAAAGGACCTCACAGACAATGTGGAGAATTCGACTGCTGGAACTGATAATCAAGATCAATCACAGAAGTTAACAAATGACGAAACTCAAGTTACAATAGGAGACGAACATGAATCGAATGGAATGGAGTTACAACTAAAGGATCTCACAAACAATGGGGAGAATTCTAGTGTTGCAACTGATAATCAGGATCAATCACAGAAGTTAACAAATGATGACTCCCTGGAAAATGAATCAAACATGGTGGAAGAGAGTAGTGTACGTTTTCAAGATGAGTTAACAGACAATCACCAGGCTGCTGTTGCAGCTGATAATCAGACTCGATCCCGGGAGCACGAAGGACAGACTGGAACGAAAGAATCAAAATCTTGTTCATTGTTGTAGGCCGTAGATGTGTTTCTAGGAAAATAAACAGGTGGAGATAACAGAACTAACTAACTTAATAAAAAATAAAAATGTCTTAAGCTGTGTTCTAAGAGAGTTAAAGTTTGGCACCATCTGAATATGTGTAACAATAAATGTAAATTGATCAGCAGACGCCGTTGTCAACGGTTTTGATAGGTAAGATGTCACGACTCTGGTGTCACGATCTTACTGCAATCCTGAATTTTCTGATACTTATAATAGAGAAAAAATTTTTTGGATAGCTTGAAACTTCTCAGTTAACATATTGTAAGAGAACTTGTACATGATCGGTTCGCTCGATTCCCTAAACTCGGACTGCCGGTCATTTAGTAATTTGAAAACCGTGACCGGCAGTTGACTAAAGAAACCAAGGTCCCCAGCGTAAAACTGCGATCTGTACAGCTCTTCTGGATCACTTGGCAGTTGTTAATCGACAGACAGTTTGACTTGGATGGGTTCTTTCGATTCCTTAAAATTTGAGAAAAATATCAGACTGTCGGTCATTTAGTGATTTTATGACCTTGACCGGCTAACGGTCATTTAGACACAGCGGAAAAGTATAGGTTGATGGGGTTTTCTTTCAAAGCGTCAGCATAAGACCGCGATTTCCAAACACTGTCAATCCACCAACCACGATACCTCATTAGATATTAGTTACTTGAAGACGTCTATAGACCACTTTCATAAATGGCCGCCAATTTAAAATTCTTTTGTATGCATTTAAATTAGCCTTACTAACCTCGTTTCAGAGTAAAAATTCTTTTGAATTACCAACTTCAAAATGGGGTTAGTAAGGCTAATTTTAATACTTTCAAAAGAATTTATAATTGGCCGCCATTTATGAAAGTGGTCTATGACGCATATTAAACTTCAAAAACGGGTAATGAGTCAAAAAGAATTCTTTTTCCTCTTTTTCAAAAACAAAAAACTACGTCCCTCGGGCGATAGGAGAGAGAGAGGATAATCTTAGGATAGCTACCAGAAAGTACGCTTTGGGGTATTCATTGATTCTTTTTTATTGCCTGGTTCTTATTATTCTTTTAAAAGCCCATATAAATTGGGCATATGACACGGTCAACAAATAAAAGCGTTATTTTTGTCGCGGAAATAAATTTGATCGCAAGTTATGCTAGGGGGCTTGGCCAGGGTAGGAGAGGGGATGGGCACATACTGAGTTACGTAAGAGAAAAATCTTAACGTAACAAAACGCTGCAGAAGAAAAAGAATTTTTAAACAGTCTCGAAGCAACCTTGCAAAGAAATAATTTTAAATGTTTTTGAAATGGCTTAGTTCTGCCGATAAATGTTTTGTCATTCTGGTGAAATATTGCGTGACGAACACAAACATTGACTGGATAATACTAGTTCAACCAACCAATCAGAAGGCATGTTTACCTATACGACGTGAATATTTATTCACTCTTGCAGAAGTTATGTCATCGATTTTGCTTTGTGAAAGACCAGCTGTACACATGAAGTTTGTGTCCCGATTAGTGAAGTATGGAAGCTGAAGAAGAAATGAAAAAAGGAAACTTTGTGAAAGCCCGCCAAATGTTCGACAGCTTACTTCGAAAAGACAAGAACAAAGTGCAATACCTACTGGGTAAGGCTGATTGCTTTGTGCTGGAAGGACGTTTGGCAGACTCCCTGCCAATTTATTCCGAAGCATTTAAAAACGGAAAAGTTACACCTGAGCGATTGTTTCAGCTGGTGAATGGACTAACGCAAACGATCAATATCGAGCGAGATTGCTGTCGACCAAGGAATGATGATGGTGCTAGTCTTTTGCAGTGCGGAATCTGTTCGGGTATACTCTGCGACCCTGTCACGGTTCCTTGCGGTCATTCCTTTTGCAAATTGTGCTTGGAAAAGCAGGAGGCTAAGAAATGCGTGCATTGTAGCGAGCCGTTCGCCTTCGCTTCTCTAAAGGTAAATGTTATGCTACAAGACATACTTCGAAAGTCGTTCGACAAAGAGTTGGAAGCCACTCGCCTTCGCCTCGAGGGGAATAATTTGCATAGGAAAAAACAGAGTCTTGAAGCAATCGAAAAATACCGGGAAGCAGAAAAATTCAGTGAGTATTCAAATTGTTACTAGTGAATTTTCTGTTGCCATTTAAAGCTAGACCGAGTTTCATCCCCAAAATTTGCTGGTATTTCGCCAACTGCATGTACCAACTATGATAGTGGGTTACGTAACAACTCCTACCGTGATAGTGGGGTTATAATGACCAATTTCCAATATCGAGTATTTTAATAAAAAGATGGAATTTGATTGAAAATGGCATTATATCCATAATTTACTTATCTCGAAAAGGAAAATATCTTTTGACACATAAAGAGCATAAATATAGGTTGTTACGTTCTTTCAGTTTATGCAGGCTCAACTCTTTCTAAATACATCCTCCTTTAGATTACACAGTATTTTTATATTCCTTAATTACTTCCCAGCACGTATCTCATTCATTTAAATCATTCAAGTTCAAGGTCCATCCACAGACTGGGTTAAATGTGGTGTTATATTACAATAACTTAAGTTACGTAATTTATACATTTTGATGAGCCTGCCTACATGGTTAGCCTTTAAGGCAGGTTAAGTAATACGCGTGGACAAAAAGGATAGTAAGATATCAGTGTTGACAATGTGGCACACTCTGTCTGAATGTCAGACACTCCCTGTCTGACATCCAGTCTGGACAATTCCACTGATTTGCAATTGTACTGTGCATGCTGAAGTCCATGTTGTGGCTCATATCGGTGGTAATCTGCACTGTTAAACAATGCAAAATATTGTATATAATCAAAAATGTTCTTTGAACTTGAAATTGTGTTTTGATGTTTTGATGTGGTGCTTAGTGAAGGCTATTTTTATCACCAGCTGTTATTAAAGTGCCTATGAAGTAAAAAATAATTGCTGTTTATTTGAAAGGCTTTTCAAAGTAAAGGGGAATGGTGTTTCCCTTCTTGGAATATCTTTTTTCGTTCTAGAGAATATTATACAAATGAGGAAAGTGATGACGCCATAGGTGGTTCCATTTGAACAGTAAAACACCGAATCAAGAATATCTCTAGAAATATTGGAGCAGTGTTCTTCAAACTTGGCACCAAAAATGTGCATCACAAAAGAAACAGACACCTTCTGTGTTGTTGCCATGGCAACACTTTCGGCTCCAGTCTCTTTCTGTGAAAAACCAAGTATGCCAATTTGCAACCCTTCAAAAAGGGACAGAGGGTCTTGCTCGGAACACACATGATTCCCATATTGACTTAACTCTCCCCATTAGATTGT
>Ga0126337_10001680_pt1 | contig 13587 bp, 15 predicted proteins | sample DipCmetagenome_FD_92527 | JGI IMG/M metagenome (GOLD analysis project Ga0126337, IMG submission 92527) | Coral microbial communities from La Bocana,Puerto Morelos, Mexico - Diploria C A metagenome | ecosystem: Host-associated > Invertebrates > Cnidaria > Coral | place: La Bocana,Puerto Morelos... | reverse complement strand
GCGAACAGGCAATTTAAGACCGATCGGGGCGGCACCTACATTGGTGGGATTGTCGTCGAGGTCCTGGAGGACGTAGTTTCTGCCATGAATGAACATAAGGAATTTTCTTCCTATTCGGGTTTTCCTGATGCATCTAGGGTTTCCTCCATGTAGTGCTCTCGATCATAGCTATGATCATGTTCATTATAATAATTATATATTATCTGTCATGCAAACTGCATTACAAATATTATGTCCTCACTATACCACTCATGATTTTTAGTGAATGATCCTACACCCGCAAAAATCAAAAAGTGAAGGTTATTGCCTTGAGCCAAAGGAGGCAGTCAGCATTCAAATTGTATGGTACAAATTGTGTACCTATTATTGCATGACTGGTGCTGTACTGTTGGACGTATATTCTTTGTGCAGCTAGCCCCAGGTTCCAATAATAATCAACACTCCTTGGGGCGGTATTAAACAAATTCAGCAAAGAACTTTCAGTCGTCCAAATTTAGCGCGCAGCGGACTAAGTGACTGTCAGGCATGCACTGCCCCCCTGCTGAAGTGTTTGTTGATTTTCTTCCAAAAGACATAATAAACCGAAAAGCGGTAGTCGTGACTGTGACATGAAACCGGGACTAATATATTTTCCATATTATTATGTAATAATAGTAGCCTGCAGCCACTTATTTTTCATTTACTAGACTGATCAAGAGAAAAACTTTGATGGTGTTGAATATGAAAAGTGAAATCAAATAGGATTACAAGCGTCTTAAGCTGCGTATTACGCATTTTTTTAATCATAGTATCCTTTATGTTACAAACCCTTCAGTCCAAAACAAAACGAATCCGCTTTTAATGTTCACTCACTATTTTTAAGTGCTTACTATTGCTGTTGCTCGCTCCCTGAGTGTCCAAACCTCTAACCTCTAGTCCATCACCCGCCAGAGCACCCAAGCAAGCAACAACCTTTAAGTCCGCATGCAGCTCGCGCCCTGCAAGACCTCGCAGCAACCCCGCCTGAGTCCGCGACACCGTCCCGCTTCCTAACGCGTCCCGTTCTGAAAACAGTCCAAAACAAAATGCAACTTGAAAACCTTCCTTTCAAAGAAAAATCGCAAAAATCCAAGAAAATCCATGCAAATTCATGTCTAACTTTCGCCCACGGGAGTGGGGTACTGTTACTACTTCCTTCAGTTCTGAAACCTAAGAAGACAATACCCAGCGAGTAAGAACACCTACCCAGTAGTATGTCGACCCATTTTTTGCGTCCCATTTTTTGCGTCATTCAAAGGTCATACGACGTTTGGCTACTCATGAGCCCCAATTGTCACGGCATTCGCGCTCCGTTCGTCATTGAATTGAAACACCGTCAGTGATCCCAATCCTTTGGTTTAAATGTGTGGTGGCAATCCTTTGGTGGCTACTTAGTTAGCACAAAATAATCCCGAGACTAGGAACCTGACTGTTTGTGGAGCGCACTCTGCAGAGTTTGCTCACACAAGTTGCCCCAGCAGGCTAATAGCCCATGGCCCTTCTGTTGCAAAGGTCCACGCTCCAATTGTTGTTTGCAAAAAACTCTTGGAAACAGCAACAACAATGAGTGAAAACCCAATTGTTTCTTGATAATTTCACCCTCAGTTTGTCATTGTTTTTTTGCAAAAAACTCTGGAAGCACAAACAACGTCAATGAAAACGTGGCTACTTGTGAGCCTTGCCAATGAGACCCTTACGTTTCAACTCAGTCACGCTCCGCTCATCGCATTGGCAATCACGTGACACACAAAGAAGACGCTGTTGATCTCGCCTTGGATTTAGTTGCATTGTTTTTTTTGCAAAGCAAAAATTGGAAACACACGCGACGATCAAAACCAAATGTCATGTCCAGGTTCTAAAGTAATACTGTTTCTTTCGAACCACACTGAACAAGAACTGCAGGACCTGCGACTCCCAGAAAAATCGCTGAACATTAAACCATGAGACGTTGGCAGCCACTCTGCTACAGGAATCATCCAGCACGAGAGGCATATATGTTCGCACGCAACAACTTCCAGATTCAACATAATCCTGGAACGGCAGTCGATCTTGGAAGACATACTATAGCACGTTTTTTTGCCAACTAGAGCCAAAAATTTCTCTCGAAATCAAGTTGCGCGTTGTTTATTGGTGTTGCTTGTTTTCTTTTGGTTGTTTTTGTTTTCAGGCTATCATACGTGACAACCGTACAATGATAAATTTCAATCCCGAAATGATTCAATGTAGACTCAGTTTGATTAATTTTCTCCCACGCAGACTGAGCTCTTGCAGCCGTTAGAATACAATCCGTAAATGGTTCAACGTACCTGTCAGCGCACTAACTGCTCCACTTTCAAAGTATTATTAGACTTATTATCCGTCCTATCACTGACTGTTCCTGGAGTCGTGATTTAATGTAGACTCAGTTACTACACATGTTTTTCAACAGTGAGACTGAGCTCTTGCAGCAGCCATTGCACTAACACCATTCAAAGCGGCGCCGGCAACTACTAACAGTCAGTGCACTGATTGTTTCACCAAAGCATTGCAACACCTATTATCTATCAATCCTATCACTGGCAGTTTTTCTTGATGCCAAACCCCAAATGATTCAATGTAGAGTCAGTTCGATTTTAAAGTGAGCTCTTGCAGCAGTCAGTGCACTTCCTACTCAAAGCATCTGCAGACGACCCTGAGACTGAGTTCCTGCAGCCTTGAGCGCACTAGACTACTCCAATACTATCTGTCAAGCACCTTTCCTATAGCGTGGGCCCTCCAGAAATTTGGTAAACAAAAGCATGTCTTTAATCGAGCCCCCTTGTGGTTTGGTAAAACAAAGTTTGAATTGAAGTCAGTGGTGCAATTTCAAGCTGAAAGTATTGTGCCTTTCCTATAGCGTGAGGCCTCCAGAAATTTGGTAAACAAGAGCAAATCGAGCCCCCTTGTGGTTTGGCAAAACAAAGTTTGAATTGAAGTCAGTGGTGCAATCAAGGGCTGAAATTATTTTGTGCAATTTGATACAAATATTACAAGTTGTTCATATTCTAAGGCCTCACACCCCAGGCACCATCTCCAGGCTTACTAGGACTTTCTTGAGCTGCAGTTGAAGTTTTGACGTTTGAAGTGGGTCTTAAAAAACACCTCAGCATGCTGTATCTTCATTGAAAAAAACTTAACAGCGCCATCGCCACTGAGTGTTTTGTCATTTTCTTGGTAACCCCTTGCGCAGAAATGGAGCTTTAACCAACGGAATGCAGTAAACAAATCAAATCCAGAAATGATTCAACGCAAACTCTTTGGAGTTTTTTCCTACGCTCATTTTCAACCGGGATCTACTCCACCGGCTCGTCTGCAGCTCCGGGGTCCTGTTCTTCTTCTGCCAATTCGTGATCTAGATCAGGCATTGTGTCATCTACGTCTGGCAACTCAGGCTTCCCATCGCGGGCTGCCTCATCCATGAGAGCTGCCTCAAGCAAAACTAAATCCAACTTAAACTTCAAATATTGGATCACTGCTGGAAAAAACATTGCAATGTACAGCCCACAAAAATTCCTTTCATAGCTTTGACACGTCAACACGAAAGAAAATGAGGTAGAGACGGCAAGTTCTTTCACATCTTCCTTGGGTTGTCCCTTCTCGATCTCTTTGCGACAAATTTCCTAGCATTGGAGTGGGTGCTCATTGTGTCTTTCAAAACTTAAATGAATATGTCACAGTCAGTCCTGAAATGTATACAACAAAGTTCCCTCAAATGGTCTGTGTATTTTTTCCACAAGTAAAATAAAACTGGGTTCCAGGCTGCGATGTCAAGGTGCTTTTCGCTTGAGACGTCACGGCGGTGTTTGATCTGCCAGGGGGAAATCAATTGAACATCCAAAACTTGCATTGTCAAGCAAAAGAATGAACCCAAGGAGAAAACATGTAAATACGTTCAGGAAAAAGAAAACCACCGTGAACCCAATGTGAAAAAAAATAAACCGAAAATGCCCGCACCGTCATTTGCTCTCGGCCATTCAACTTGATGCCCCACTTTTGCGAAGCATGGTACATATATTTGGTTGCCTTCATCTTTGGCGCTGCCTTTGCTGCTCCACTGCGGGCAGCAGGCCTCTTCATTGGTGGAGCCTCATCTTCTCCACTGTCATCTTTGACTGGTTTTGGGGGCGGCAGAGTCTTCTTCTTTTTGGTTTCGCTTTCTTCGTCATCTTTGACTGGCTTTCGGTCATCTTTAAGATTTGGCGGCGGCAGAGTCTTCTTGGCTGAAGATTTGCTTTTCGCCTCCGCCTTCACCTTCGCCTCCGCCGTCCCCTTCGCCTTCGCCTTCGCCTTCGCCTTCGCCGCCTTTGGTGCAACTTTCCCTTTCGCTTTCGGTTTTTTGTTCAGTCCTGCTGGCAGCACTGGTTGTTCCACCTCATCTTGTTCAGTGTCAGGTTCTTCTGTTTTTCTCTTCTTCTTGGGTGGTTTTTTCTCCTCATCATCAGGTACTGTTTTTGTCTCCTCCTCGGGCTTGTCAACTGCAGAAGATTCTGCATCATCAGCGTTTTCACCCAACCCAGGCAAAGACAGAGTTTCTGACAGGGTTTCCTGATTCTCTTCCACTGCCACTGCCTTTGCTGCTTTTGATTTAGCAGCTGTCAATCGCGTCCCATGGGCATCATCATCTGATAGACTATCCACATCCTCTTTCGGCATGACGGCAGTGGGCAGTGCACTGACTCCAACGCCGCACTTGCTACTTACATCCGATTTTGAACTTAGAACTGCAGAACAAACAGCATTCACTTCAACATCACTGCTGTTTGACATCCAAAACCAATGGTCCGCTGCTGTTCTTGATCCTTCGCTTCAATCCACGTAATGGCTTGATAGGGACACCATCAAGTGATCGGCCTGAAATTTTACAGGCTGACATGGAGGTATGATAGATGTGGATGTTTATTATGCTCTCCTTCTCAAGTGCAAACAATGAGTTGAATGAAGGAACTGCCCTCCATGCCATGCCTGCCTGTTCCATGCCTGTTGCAAAAAATGATTGTCTCATGAGAACAGCGAGCTGAAGAGTGGCCAAACATCAGCATCCAAAAGAAGTGCAAATTATTTTAAGTGATGGTTTCCTATTTGAAATTATATTAAAAAATTAGAATTGAAAAACAAAGCATCAACTAATTGGTTTTTGTGACTATTAAATGCAAGGTCTGGCCGCGTCGTCAGACCAATCGTAGTTCACTGCACAGCGGCTGTCAGCTGCTGAAAATGTCACAGGCTGACATGGAGGTATGATAGACGTTGAATTTGTTATGATATCCTTCTCAAGTGCAAACAATGCACTCAATGAAGGAACTGTTCTCCTCTGACTCTCCATGCCATGCCTGCCTGTCACGATTGTCTCATGAGAGCACTGCGCCGGAGAGTGGCCAAACATAATTATATATCCAAAAGAACTGCATGTCATATAATAAGTGATGCTTTCTTATTTTTTAGAATTGAAAAAACAATGTCAACGAAGAGATTTCTGCGACTCTCACACTAAGTTTAGCCGAGACGAATCGCCGTTCCAGCTTTGACTGCAGTGGAGCATAGCAACCAGTATTTGGGCTTAAGGGATCTCAGTCGCGAATGCTCCAAAGCAACCTGAGGAGCAACAACACTCAATAATAATGGTTTCATAAGGATTCAACACTTGACTGTCCAACAGGCTGTGCTGCAGCTGAAAAACCTCCCAAATGGTTCTGGACTTGACAGTCTGAGGCAATTTCTTGAAGCCACCGCCATCTGGTGACAACAAGGCTGCTCCGAACATGCTGTACCTCAAGTCTGCCAAATCGCAAGAATCACTTATCTTCTTTGGCTCGAAGAAGTTCACCTTGGGGTTGCCATTGACGTCATACCGAAAGGGACTGGGCGAGCCATCCTGCGAAACGTAACTTCAAATCAAAACGCATTCGACAAAAAACAATGCCTGTTAACTTCATGCTTTTGAACACTGACTGCCCAATGCAAAACAAGAGGGGGACAGTAGTCAGTCCTCAGAAAGCCGTTGCTTCACATGATGGTCTTCCAGACTCAGCTCTGTGACTCCCTTTGACTTTGCAGCAAAGCATGCAACTTCTGCAAATGACATGACGGTTTTCTTCTTCCCGTCAGCCAGCACCAAGAGATCCGTGTCCTTCTCGAGGGAAAACACCATACCGTGGTCCAGCTGGCTCATGGCAGCACCTGCCAGGAAATTGATTCATTGGGCTATCAATGTTTTTGAAAAATTGCGCAGTACAGATTCAATTGAAATGAATAATTGGCGAGATGCAAAATAAGTTGACACCACAACTTATGGCCAATCAATGTATGGCCTCGTCCTTTCTCAGTGAAGCTTCCACCGTTGAAGCCAAAAACTTCGCAAGGACTCAGCTCAATGTCCTCGGAGGTTGAATTTCGCAGCCACAACTGATGGCCTTTCGTCCACACCACATCAATGTTCTCGTTGCTGCTGCATCGAGTTGTGGCAAACTGCCTGAAGAATGACAGACAATTTTTGCATGCCTAATAATATCAGATTCAAAAGCAATCATTCATGAACATTGAGCTGATGCTGCATGCTGTGCTTGCAATCCAGCCCAGGAACGTGTGCTTCTCATCAAACTCAGCCGACAAAAGGAACGGCGGCTCAATCCAAACATCCGTCAGATCCAAAGGGCGGTCTTCTGCAGTGAAAGCAGGCTGGCATAAAGTGCGTGCAGCACCGCCATTACCTGGAAGCACTAGGGAAAAAATGATCACAGTCTTGTCTTAAGCACTTCAACTTCACAATTAATCACGCTAATATTATTATGCACAGTGCCTGGATTCCCACGTGATGACTCAGGGTTCCTCTTGCGCGGTGTTAGCGTTGCTTCCGTAAGGCCACCAACTTGGGAATTTGAAGCGTTGAATTTGTACACAAGCTTCTCAATTTCAGAGGCTCTCGCACCCAAAGTAGCTTTCCACGCTTCAGGAATCCTAGTGGTTCAATGTGGAAGGCCAAAGAAATTCAGTGATGAAGCGTTGAATGTTGCAACATCTAAAAAACGATGTTGCACTTTGACGCCCAGACACTTGAGGTTGTCACCATCTCTGGCTAAGACCTCCAGTTGTGGCAATGGATCCGTGAATTGCTCTGATATTCGTGTTGCAGGTCCTGCTTGGAGGCAAGTGTCCCAATAGTCCTGGCAAAATCCAAAGTCATTGCTTTATGTTCACCAAAAAAAACAAAAAGAAACATCCCTTTTGCAAGCAAAATGCAAGAAGCGGCGCCTGCAAGATGTGACCAGCCATCCAAGATTCCATTGCTTGAGGCCCGACAGCAGCACCACTGCAGTCATCTTCTGAAATACATGCCATGAACCTCCAACTCAATTTTCCAGCGATGCCCCGCCCCTTTTTTTGCAAGATGTCTTTTTGGAGCTCCCAGCACGCTCTACCCCATTCGTTGAACCTGCCAAATCAAGTGATTCGTGCCATTTCCTTTAGTACATCTATTGCAAATGATGTCAAGCATAATTATTGCGCAACAGACAGTCAGCCAAATCAAAGCGCTCAGTCAATCATTGCCTCGATGCCATCATGTCCACCACAAATAATGGCATCAGCTCATCATCAGGTGGTGGCTCCAACCCGTCCACAAGGCATTCCAAAATTTCCCGAGTCCCGTGCACTCCACGCTGACCAACCTCAGGTTCAAAGCGTTCACAGGTGTTAATTTAATCTCCATTGAAACAGTCTCGCCAAGCAACTCGCTCTGAGGGTGTGGAACTACCCTCCGGATCAGCCGTCCAAAGCTCCATCACCCGGCAGCGGTTCACAGGGCCGATAGACCCTAGGAGCGCTTTTGACTTCTGAAAGCCAAACTGGGTCCTGTGAATTCCACACAATGCTGCAATGCCTTAATATCCAGACAGTGATTGATTCTGATTCCAATTTCAATGTCAGCTTACCCAGCGGCATGAATCAAGGCCACACAATAATTATGTCATATCAATTTTGCCTGCAAGCTATGGCTCAAGAAAAAAACGTGATTGTTTCTAGCATGTAGATGCCAGTCGCCAAGAAAGTTAGTGTGTTCAGGCTGAGATCCTGAATCATTGCTTGAAAGAGTAGAGATATTATTCATTACTATTACATTCGCAAAGCATGGCCTACAATCATTGAGGACTGAATTGAAGATTGGGTCACAATTATTATCATTTCGATCTTCATTCAGGAGGCATGAATCAGTCAGTATTGTTTATTATCGCTGCGAGCAACAAAAGAATGTTAACTTTGCAAGTTGTCCTGAGGACTCGGGCCTGTGATGTTAATTATCATCTGCACTGAAGAACATTAAATTGGCCTGCTTCGGCCTGCTTCATCTTAAGTCAAAGATAGTGACAAGACTCCACAAATATAAAAGGCCAACACGCAATTTTATTCGACAGTGGTAAAAAACTGTATTTCAGACAGTGTCTTCTTAAATTTGTATCCTAGGTTAGGCTTGGACAGGTATTTTCTAGAAAATCCCTGCAGTTGGTGGAAATTGTTCGCAATCATGACAGCTAAAAGCAAGGCTAATTGAAACACTGGCCTTTCTATTCACTTGTCGTCCTTGTTATGCAATGCTACACCACCAAGCATATTAACAGTAGTAGGCCACCACCCCGGAGTAGAGTCACCAAAGAAGGTGGCCTAGTGTCTCCAAGATTACATGCAGGTTTAATCCTCAAGCCAGCCTCAGCTTGAACAGGAAAGAAGAAATCACAAGGAAAGCGCTGCGGATGGAAGCAGCCAATGAAAGCAAGCAATGAAAAGTAATTCAGACATGACAATTGAATACAACCAGTGACAGAAGGGTGTCAGTCAGTCAGATAATAGTGAGACAGAAAGAAAGAAAGACAGACAGAAAGAAAGAAAGGAAGAAAGAAAGACAGAAAGAAGGAGCGACAAGGAAGCAAGTGGAAGGGAACCAAGATAAGGAGAGAAAGGAAAAAGACAGGAAGACATAATAATTCATGCCAACTCATTATTGATATAACAGTCGTTGAAGGTTGGCGCACAAAAGGAGTTCCCAGGAGTTACATGGCCTTCAGGAAATTGCAGTGCCACTTGGAAAAGTTTTCGACAGCAAGCTGAATGTAGGCCATTCAAATAAAATTTTGTACTTAAATACAAATTTATTGGCGTACCAAACATATTTAGCGCGCAAGCGGTAAGCAAAGAACGAACGGCAAATGAACAGCCTAGGGGGTAGTAGCCTACTTCTCAAACTTAAAGCTTTTGTTGAACAACTTCCTTTACATACCTTTATAGCTTCTCTAAAAGCAATTATTATAATCATTCACAGACAGTATGCAAGCCAAGGCACTGCAAGAAAACTGAACGGCCACACTCAGAAAATATTTTTCTCTCTAGACCGAGACTCACTGATGTTAGCTGTTTTAATTGTCTGGCTGATGTGCACACTCATGCCTCTGCGAGGCCCCTACTAGACTGATGTTAAAGCTAATTTAATTTACTAGAATTTAAAATTTATGTGTCTGGCTGATGTGCACACTCTATGCCTCTGCGAGGCCCCTAAAATGATGGTGCGAACAATATGGAAAAGGCGGCAGCCATGCACATACAATCCGGGTTTCGTTCGAATGCCCGACTTACAGTTCAACCTCCAGGCAGCTGCTTTAAACTTGGCTTAATTTGTGCGTGTCAAAAAAAACTTATCGCCTCACGGGTAGAATTTCCCGCGCTACCAAAGAGTTTTCAACACTTTAGGATCTCTGGCATTTTGCTGGGCGGGGTCAGCAACAACATTAGAAGCTGCTTTCAACTTTCAACCTCCAATTTATGCAGTCACCATTACCTGCAAGGTTTAAGAAGTATTATTATGGTAAGCCACGATTCCAATCAATTTGTTCTTTTGACATAATACAGCTGACAGCAGCTCAGTCCAAAGTTCATATGACAATGACAATGTAAGAAACTACTATTGAATTTGACAGTCACATCGATCACCTTGAATATTGATGGACGGCCTCATGAACAATAGCTTGCGACGGCCTCATGAACAATAGTTTGCAGGCAATTATATATAATTCTGATATTTTTCCTGAAATAATGTTATATTTGTTGCAGAAGCATATGAATGGCAGTAACGTTATTATTCCAATATTAATTCCGACGTGTGTCATTGTTGTGAGCGTCGCCGTTTGTCTCCACCATGGGCAGGCTCTTTGAAGAACAAGCCAATTTCAAAATACTCCAGCCTCAATGGCCCGAGAACGAGGTTTATTAATAGCATTGACTGTCGTATGAATGCAAGAAATCCAGCAAACTCAGCCGACAATGTGTCTAAACAAATTGCCCATGAACACGATGCGCAAAAAAAACATCATGGTGCATGGGGACTGCGATCACCTCTCGAAGCATTGTCCACAAAAACTCTGCAGTTTGCAGGCGTGATCTCTGAGGCTAAGAAAATCGAATGCATCCAAGTTAGTCACTGCAGTCCCATCACTAGAAATAAAATTCAACCCCTGGCAATCCTAAGAATGGGCCCAATGCAGCCATGGGACTGCCCCAGCCTATCTTCCAAGGAGCGGCGGTGATCTTTTGTTGCCTGGTCGCTAGTCGAGTGCTGCATTGGCAGCAAAGCCAACACAATGGCATTGGGGTTGGCAGTCACGATGCCCTTCACAACAGAGCACACTTCATCAATCAAAACACTTCCTTATTTGCACGAGATCTGCAAAGCATCCTGCAGCCATGAAATCATTTTCACATTGATGTTGAAAATTCACATTGCACCTGAATTTCTTTTATCAGAGCCCCTGTTTCAGAGATTCAGATAATAAGGACACTGGGTTTTATCGTCAATCTGATGTCAAGATGCACTATGTAGTACTCGGCCAAGTCACTGGAAGGCCACAAGCTGGCATCAATGATCAATGCTGTCAGCCTCACTAATAGTAAATTGTTTGAGGATGAAATGTTTCCAGAAGTAAAACATTTACTTTGAGTCAGAGTCTAATATTGTTCGAAGATGTAAGCAACGCAATAATCATAATCAAGTCTAAGCGACGAGTTCCCTGATGCACCGGTGTCAGTTTGATATCGAAGTAGTTCAGCTGGGACATCCATCAGCTGAGAGGCACACTGCAAATAACGCTGAGACTTCGCCATGAGCTCACGAGTAAATTCTTTGCCCTTGCCCTCACGTGCCGCTAAGTAGCGCAGGTCTAAAGCACCCTTAGTGAAGCGTTGAAGTTGATTTGGCATTCAAAACTGGCTGGGTCAGACTCTGTCCAATGCAAGCTAACTGTACCATATGAAAATCAAATTGAGACTAGCCACTTGACGGTTGGCATGATCCTGGGCTTTCTCCATCCAGGTTCGAAACTTCTCAATGTCAGCCCTCACTTGGGCTTCGCATTTTTGCATAGAAGCCAAGGCGATCTTTTGGGCAGCCCTCAGATTGAAATTTGGAGCTGAATTGAACAACAACATCCAAAGCATCGAACAGACCCCTGATGGGTCTTCGCGCAGACCCTTAATTTACATTTATTTTATCATGGCACCGTCTAGAGGGCAGTCATGTTGCAGATTTTGTTGATACTAATACTGAACAAAGGCTAGCAACTCTTCCTCTGCTTCATCTCGAGCTTCCAAGACCTGGAATTAAAAGTAATCATTGACCAAATGAGCAGCTAACTTGAGTTTCAATGTTTTAGTGGAGGAATTGAGCTGATGCTGGCCTTCTTGTGGAATTTGTTGCACGCTGCAGAGAAGGTCGGCAGGCAATCAAGTTCAGCTGGTGGGACCTTGTTCTCCAGCATCCAAGTGATTTCGGAGTCCATGTGTTTGTACATGAACCTCGCGCACCATGAATCCGTCAGTCAAGTAACACTACGATCAGAAAACTTTTGCAGCAAAAATTTCACAATGCCATCAAATTACGCCCGTTTGATCGCATCGAGCTCACGAACCACAAACTCCCCAGGGTACTTGCTTTCAAACACCTTCGCACTTGCCAAGAACCCTGCACAGACTCGTTGACAGGCTTCCTGAGAAAGAGTCGAACATCAGAAGAAAAAAACGCACAGCATGACTTGCTATTCGCCCCGAAAAAGGGTCTGTAAATTACGCTAAACAAAGTTTCATCAATTCAAGGTAGGGTCATGGTAGTAGTCGTGTGACTGCTCAAATCCAAGAATCCACACCTTGGGCAGTCCAAGGTTTGCGATGTTTGGGATTGCATGCAAGCCAGTCAGACTGCAACCTCTGCAACACGAGTTCAAGAATTTCATCGTTGTTGGTCAATTCTGCCGGCCATGCTGAGTAGGCAGATGTTGCACTGCAAAAGTCCCGATTAAAGATACCCTCCTTGATAGAGTCGTGCGTGAGAAACCGATGCATGGTGAACCGCCTCCAGCTACATGCAAAAGGAGAGATATGATCATGTTGAATCTCAATGGTTGCAAAAACATACGTAAAGTTTAGAACAAAAGCATTGCATACACGTTTAGTGAATCAAGAGAAATCAAAAATGGACTGCGACCAGGGGACGAAACCATGTGGCCCAGCTGTTCAACCACATGTGGGCAAATGTGATTCAGTAGATTCAGCGCTGCTCCACTCTCAGCTCTGCCAATTTGATATGCGTTGCTCAATTGACTGGCTGACTTCCAAACCTCGACTCTGGGCCATCTGAAAAGTGATGGTGCATTGAACAGGCTTCAATTTCAATCTGAGATCTAAATGGTAGATGCTTGCAAGTCAAGTGTCACACTGAACCTTTTTTCGTCGAATTGCGAAATGTCACAGGTCATTGTGATTTGGAAGATGGAGGTGTGGTAGTACTCACCTCTCATCCATCCAGTAAACGAAATAACAATTGATCCCAATTTAATTTGACTGCTGGCAGTCAACCAATTGTTGTCTTCAACTTGATTTGAAGAAACCTTACATTCAACTTGTCATCGAGCGTTGAAAGCAAAGTCACTCAGTATCAGCTTCACAAGAAGCCTCATCAGTCTCAAAGCCAGCAACAAGATCTGCGTCAGCGGTAATTGAGTTAGTAGGGTATAGAATATCAGTGCCAGGGTACACATAGAGGTAGACATTCTCTGAATCATCTGTCTGTGTCTCCATGTTACGGGTGGCAGTGGAACTTTGATCATCATTGTCCAAACACCAGGCACGTTGCATGGTGCGACCACTGGTGCTGCGAGGATCAGGTACAACCATCCACTGTTGACCTCCAATGGTCACTATGTCCCCATGTTCGCTGGTTCCTCTCTTTCCGCTCTGAGTAGTTTTTCCACTCTGAGTAGCCCTTCCTCTCTTTCCACTCTTTCCACTCTTTCCACTCTTTCCACTCCTTCCGCTCCTTCCAGACTTGCCACTCTTAGTCTTCAGCTGCGGATACTCATGTTGTGCTGCGTCAGCAAGAAAAGCAGTCACCATTTATAAAGTGGGTGTTAATATTGATTTCGTATCTGATGGGCTTCTTGAGCATAAAACATTGCAATCAAGGGATTTCATATTTGATACTGAAATGAGTCCAAATACTATCTGCAATGATCAGTGAAT
>Ga0126337_10001679_pt1 | contig 13593 bp, 12 predicted proteins | sample DipCmetagenome_FD_92527 | JGI IMG/M metagenome (GOLD analysis project Ga0126337, IMG submission 92527) | Coral microbial communities from La Bocana,Puerto Morelos, Mexico - Diploria C A metagenome | ecosystem: Host-associated > Invertebrates > Cnidaria > Coral | place: La Bocana,Puerto Morelos... | reverse complement strand
GCGCACCCTGTTAGAAGGCCTGTGTCATCTGGAAATATATTAAATATGAAAGAGATAACAAGTGACTATACTGCAATAATTTCATTTAAGATAGGTATTACTGAATCAATCCTTTGAAGACCTATGTACAGTGTATAAAGAACGACAGTAATCATCAAGATAAAAAGAATAATAAAACTAAATGATATTCTGAGTTATCTAAGGCTCAAATTTTTTTGAGTCACTTTTACAGTGAGCAGAAAAATATGGTGTCAATTGAAAAAATATGAAGCGAATTTAACCTAATTGAGGCTACACTTTAAGTACTTTAGTTACCCAGTGTAAAAGAGTGACAAAAGTGGACCATTTCTCCATTATAAATCATTATTTCTATTCGACCAACTGTAAATGTTTGAATGGGGCATAATGTTTATCTATCTAGACCATTAAATTCTTTTCATACCCACTTTGCATGGACTGCAATTACTATTCTTTGTGATCAACTCTTCAGTAAACATGGCCATCAGGTAAATATTTGGACATGTGACTTAGTTTCTAGTATTTTGTTGTGAAAATGTCGTTCTGGACATTTGTGATTTGGCAGGTGAAAACTAGTGAAAGCTTGGAAGGCATAGTTCCTGGTGGTCTGGTCTAACATGGAAAAAACCTTCTTAAAGATTTGATTCACTATATAAACAAGATTGTCAAAGTTTTTTAGAGCCAGACAAGTTGGTGAATTTTGAAAGGAAGTGTTCTTACGAAGGACCTTAGCATACAGTACTCATTATGCTATAGGAATGTTTTGTCTGACTGAGGTAGGAGAACAGCAAATTGATTGGTACTGACAAACACTGGAAAGGCATGCAAAAAAAATTGACAGATGCCTAAAATATGGCAGATAAGTATGATGTTATATCTCCGCCAAAATTCAAACTTTTGTTTGCATTATCATAGATTTGAATTACTGCTTGTTTTCACATTCCAATGTTCAAATTCAACATTGCCCATTTACAATTCAATGTCCATATTTTAATGCAACGTGGTTCGAACATGCTACATTCTTATTCAATGTTCGATACGTTTAAACAGTGTAAAATGCGATATGCTTGCAACTCAATCAAACATTTGTGTCTTTCAATGCATTGTTATACTCAGTGTGTATGTTGAGGTGCAGAGTGCGATATGCTCGCTATGCAATCTAGGACAATAAAATTATTTTACTTTGGACTTTGAACTTCATGTTTGTGTACCTGACCATGAGATGGTGGGCCGCTGGACAAAGTATGTGGGCCCAAAATAATTGCACGTGGTGTTCCAGTTGTGATAACAATGGGGTGACAGACCTGCACAACTCCCATCCACGTGCAATAGCCAGTTAAAGCTATGCTCTGACAAGTATATCCTTTGGGGGTCTGCCCCTTTTTATGTACAAGACAATAGGGGGATCTTTGAATATTCTTGCAAGCATGGTTGTTGTTAAATTAAATGCCAATTCTGCATAAGTATTTCCTTTAAATTAGGCACTGATGGACTACATTGTATGACAAAAGACAAGAATTGAGTGTCTTGTTTACGTTTCTGTTGTAGGGCAGGTTTCCTCTCCTCAAATTTAATTTCTGTGAGAGTTGCTGAAACAAGAGTTTCAGTATACCCCCTTTCGATGAGATGTCTTTTTTAAATTGTGAAATACCAGTTTTAAGTAGTAGTTTTTTTCCAGTAAACTGGAATGAGTTAAAGTTCGAGCACTTTGTTAACGTATTATGTTGGGATAGGGGATTCTCCTTCATAGTAAGATTCATATGGTTTGCATACTGCTTCTATCCTCTACTCTTGAGGTATATTTGTGTATCGGCTTGTGACGACGTCCGTTGAAACAAGTATAGTGTTCTCTGGTACTCTTGTTTTTTCTATGACATTGATGAAATTCGTTGAGTCTTTAAGATATGACTCCTGTTTTTTTGCTATCAGTTGAAGGAGTTTGTCTTCAAATGCAGACAGCCTCTCAGTCGGAGCATCACAACCACATATTATGGGTATTCCAACCAGAGTTGGTTTGTGTATTTTTGTAAGCATGTAGAACACTGGTGCGTATATGTTTATTTTTTGCATAATCTTGTAAAGCGCCATGAGCTGTTGTTAATAAGCGCTATAGAAATATTATATGAATATTATATTATTATATTATAAATATTATTTCCACTTTTGCTACCTACTTAAAAAAAAACTATCTTATCCCCAATGGTGACTTAGTTTCAATGGAAAGGTCTTGACAGAGAGTATGAACTCAACTTGAATCATATTTTGAAGTCAGGGTTAAAGAATGAAGATGTGATGGATCGTCCCAGTTGTGAACACTACTTCAGCGTAAGCGAAAAGAAATCCTAAAAAAGGTAGGCTAGTGCGGAATTCTAACCCATGTCCTCTGGAATACTGGTGTAGTGCTCTGCCAATTGACTTAAGCTTTCTTTTCGCTAATGCTGAAGTAGCGTTCACAACTGCAACGATCTTTCAGAACTTTATTAAAGTAGAAAAAAAGTATAGACTGAAACATTTCATTAAAACGCTGTTTTTTCGCACCAAAGTACATCAACATCAGCGGTTATAATTACAAGACATATGAAGATGTTAAGGAAGTGATAACCAAGGAGATTGCTAAACTTAATCCAGGAGCCTCCCCTCTTCCCTGGGGCAGATTCTTCGGATGGGACCCAGAACTCATCCCTAACATGCCAACGCTGTCCGCTGACTTTCTGGATGAACAATTTTCCTCTACCTTTCCTGTTATAATCTTAGGCCAAAGCGGGCACGTGGCCTGGGTGAATCATAAAGCTTTTGAGGTGAGTTATTCTTGAACAAAGCAGCTTCTGCTTTACTACAGTGACACCAAGGGTCCCTAACGTCTTCACATATTCAATGTTGAAATTGAAAGGCTTGGTTGCTAACCTTTGCGTTGAAAACAACATTCACGGAGGACATTGGGTGGGGTGGGGTGGGGGGGGCTTTGCTGGTTATAGGGGCAAGGTTCGGAATCGCCATCTCAACAGCTTTTTAAAAGGTTGCAGGTTACAGAGGAATAGTATCTCAAGGGGTGAGGTTGGGTGGGCTTAATAGTTTACTCACCCGTCATAGTCACCCGTTATTTTCTCCTTGATTCATAACACAGACTTGTTTTTCCTTCATTTTTATTTCTTTGATCTTGTTTTCAAAAAGATTGCTGATGTAGACATTGAGAAAGAAGACGGTGATGGTTTTGTAAAGGAAGATGGTAAATTAACTGGACAACTGTTTGAGGCTCCCGCGATCATGAGGGTCTTCCGAGCAGCACCACAACCAACGATTGACATGCTGCAGACTGCTGTCTTGGAGCAGTGGAAAGATTACTCTGCTTGTGGCTTTACAACTGTTACAGATCTGGCCTACTGGAGAAACAAACCCTTTGACTCTGTGCTAGAAACCATTTCCTTGTCCAACACTTGCCCTGTGCGCTTGGCACTGTACCGACTGGTTCATGGCCCAGAAAACGCTGTCTCTTCCAACAGGTGTTGTCCTCGCCTAATACCCAATGGAGATTATACGGTAGGATTTTAGCAGACACCCCTTGGGTTGACCAAGGGAATAGTATGATCAGAGTTTGCACGGGTGTGACAATGAAAAACAACAACAATGATAAGGAAAAAACAAAAAAAGGAAAATCTCCCAAAAAATACCCAACAACAGTAACAAATGCAACCAATTGTGACTGCCATTTCACGGATTATTTTGCTTTGCGTACAAATGCCCTCCTCATACCCAAGTACTGTGGCGTTTATGTTGGCAGTTGAATTGCACAATTATGATGTTCTGTTTCAAATTCCGTTTTCTTTTTGGTGGGAAGAGCAAGAGATTGCATAATGCTATTTAGTGGATTTGCCCAGATACTTTTTTCATACAAATTTGTTTTTGTTTTCATTTCTTTTCTCTCCAGTGATTGTTGAGGAGTCCTTCGGACTTTTCAGAAAAAAAAATTATCGAAAACATACGATTGCAAATGAACGTGCACCCCTGGCCAGTCACAATCATTAAATTTTTGGATAGCAGAATAAGTCAATGCTAAGGACATTGGACTGTTTTCTCAAAAACTTGTCAAGAGTTATCGTAAAAAAGACTATATAATCCTGCCTCTAATTTCTCTTCATCATAATAATAATGATAATAATAATAAAAATAACAATAATAATAATAATAAAAAATAATTTTCAACTTTTAAACTTAAACTTTTACCCATACAATCTACATTTTTTTAGGTTTCTTGTGTCATTTGAGTACTTTATTTTACAAATTATTTTAGGCTATGGTAATGACAAGCTATGCGATCGCCCCTTGTCAATATCTTATTTAAGGAGGCATCATTACGTTTTACTGCCCATAATAATAATTGACAATTGTTAACCGAAGTGGAGGTGAATGGTGGTGGATATTTACGAAGCTGCGACACTGAGGTGAACAATTGTTTTAGTATATACCACACAAGCTGAATAACTAGCAGACCAAAGAGGAACTTTACTTGTTTGAGAGTAACTTTATTTGAAACGGGAAGCCATTTTGGTTTTGTTACGCTGCCCGGAGGTGAATAGTATTTGGCTAATCACCTCCGAGCTAGCCAATCAGTGTGTGCAAAAAGCACTATTCACTTGTGTGATATATACTAATAATAATAATTATAAAGAAAATATCAAATTGTAAAAACTTTATTTTAAAGAAACTTTTACTCTTACTCTTAGTAAATGTAAATATATGTATGTGTACAACAGGTTTAGAAAGGTTATCTAGGAATATTGAACCGAAAAAAAAATTGGACATTGATGCTTTTAGAAAATAACTTCATTAAAATTTTCACTGAAACTGTACATGATAATTATTCACAGCTCAAAATTATCTGCAATGACAATTATAATAAAAAAATACTACTACTTATAAAATAATACTACTACCGGTACTAATACTAGAAGTAATAACAACATTCTGAAATGATGATGATAATAATAATACTACTACTAGTAATAATGTTTTTAAAAAACCAATAATAAAAATAATAATAAAAATAATAATAATAATAAAAATAATAATAATAATAATAATAATAATAATAAAAATAATAATAATAATAATAATAATAAAAATAATAATAATAATAATAATAGTAATATCTCTTTTAATATTTTACAAGATTCCTTATTATTTTATAATTACAATAAAAAATTTACACTTCAAAATGATATACAAATATGATTTTTAAATTCAATAATAAAAGAATACTAAGTGCTTTAATCCTATAATAAAAAAATAATAGAAATAATTTTGAGAAGAGCTTTTGTACTAGTCCAGCTAGTATATTATGAAAGTCTAGCAAGTAGGCCTTTCCAGATTCTGCTTTGAAAGAGCTAAAAAGCTACCAAGAAATATGCCAAAAGTTGCTCAAAAGTTGCTCAAAATTGAAAAAGTTGCTCAAAAATTTTAAGTTGCTCGAATATTTTTAAGACAGCATGTCTAATTTTAACAACAATTGCTTTGTAATTGGAAATTATACGAGACTTACCTGTAAGTGGAAGTTTGATTGTAATTCTGTGAATCATCAGTCGTGAGTTAAGGGAGTGGTACGAGAGAGCGTAGCGCAATGCATTGATCAGGCTTTAGGGTGCCCAATGATCGCTGCAATGATTACCAGACCACACTGGGTGGGGATATAAACTGAAATAGGGTGAACGTACCATGCCCTTCACTCCTAGCTGATGATTCACAGAATAACAATCAAACTTCAACTTACAGGTAAGTCTCGTTTAATTTCCAATTCTATTTCATCGTCAGCCCAGGTCGTGAGGGACTGGTAGGAGATTTTAGAGCAATCATAGAAGCATCATTGGAATGGAGTGTAAACAAAATATCCACACAAACTCGAACATGTTTTATAAGTCATCTAAACACATTACACTTGTGTAACACAACATGGCAGTGCGAGCATAACTCGTAATATTGATTTGACTTAATGAGAGAAAAGATCAGTTGCCCTTGTCTGCCAAATACAAAATCGTGTCACGAAAATTGAATACATTATCGGCTGGTTTATGATAGTAACGTCGAAATGTTCTCTCATTAGACCAGGCTGCTTACGTCATGAAATCTTTGATATTGGCATTCGCCAAGAAAGAGGTTGACACAGAACGAGTACTGTGTGCTGTAAACTTAGACACATCAATATACCAGCAGATTTCAGGACATTCTTGCACCACCTGGATATGGTATCTTTGCTTGATGGGCCACGAGGTTTGTCATGGCTAAGAAGTAGATGACAACAATCATTTTGAGAGGACTCAGGTTTTCTTAATTTATTCCTGTAAATGTTTAACAACATAGAATTTTTCATCCTCTGGATATGCCAGAAACTCAACAGGTTTGAGTTGGTTGCCCACATATCTTTCTTAGTAATTACTAAGATACATTTGAGTTCAGAGAGACCCATATTTATTATTGAAAAGAATTTGACTGTCTGACACCTTTATCCACTCAAAAGGGTTAACAAAAAGGGTTAGCTTTGAAGTCAACGCCTTGAAAGAAAGTACTGGTAAAGATGCACCTTTGTTGTAATAATTCAACACAGTACTCAAATCCCAAGTAGCCGTGTATCTAGGTAAGGAAGGGCGAAGTACATAAATTCCTTTCATAAAACGCTTCACTATGGGAAATTGTCCAACTGGGAGCAATGAGTCGATATTAAGCTGAAGCACAGAAGATAACATGCTTCTCGCTGTGTTCACGCGTTGTAAGACAGTCCTTTCTCATGTAACATGGATAGGAAGTCAAGAACTACAGGTCAATCTGGAGAGAGAACATCGCACGTCTTTTCTTTGCAGAACTCTATCCACTTCTTTAAGTGAGACTGGTACGGAGTTGTTATTCCCTCACTCCAGGAGGCAGTGATAACTTTAATACAACATTCAGTAAATCCTAATCCTGAAAGTTGTTGCTGGACAGTAAACAAATAAGAAGAGATATGTTCTTGTGAAGAGGGTGTACAGTTGTTGGTGTTGCTGGTAGTCTCAGTAGATTCTTTGAGGGGTGAGGCTTGACTGGAGGAAGGAAGGGGAGAGATGTCAGCAGAGGGTACCATGCTTGAGTTGGCCAGTCGGGAACCGCTACCACACCAGTTGCCTGATCCTGCCTGATCCTGTAAAATACTGCTAAAAGGAGGAAAACAGTAGTTGCTCCTTTAAAGTCCAAACTGCCCATCCAACATGGTTGAAAACCGTATAATTAGCCTCCATCTTAAAATGTGAGTTTTCAACAAAACTATTTAACTTATTTAAATTATGAATGAGTCGCACACTACCATCTTTCTGAGAATATAGGAGATATAAACTCTCCTAACTCATGCTGACATGGTACAATGACTTCTTTTTCTTGCAGTGAACAAATTTCTGCTTTAACAAGGGCAACATGGTCTTTACAGACAGGTTGGGAGGATATAATAGCTGAATAGGATAGGAAGCAATTGTAGCAATTGTACGGAAGATGTATCTGAGGTCAATTGCATCCATTTCTCATGAAATAGAGATACCTGGCCAGCTCTAAAGGACTGAACTTTCAGCCTTAGATAAGGTATTAGATTATCCTTGGTATAACTGGGAAAATTACTTAACGGAGTTTTTAAAACCTCTACGTTTTGGTGAACTTTTTCTTAAATGAGGCTGAGCCCTGAGTTGCTGTTGATTTGGGAGGGTTGAAAGTCCTCCCTCTGTTCACTAAAAAACGCTTCTGCTGATATATGTTATTGTCTTGTTTAGAATGGCAAGCGCTTCGGTTGTAGTATCTGGCATCAGAACTGTTGTTGGTCATGATCTTATTAGTGGTTCTCAATTCTTGAAGTGTTTTAGCTAAATCATTCCCAAAAAGGCGTTTCCCTGGTTTTCTACTTCTCGCACATGCTAGACGGAAATCCTGATGCAGAAAGGGTTTTAAGTCATCCCTTCTTTTCTAAGATAGTTAGTTCTGTACAAACATCACCTAGCAAAGCCACAATCTAACAAAGGGTTTATCAATGCTTTGTAGCTGGGGATGGTTTTCTTTTCTCTGTGCTCAAGAAGCTTATCCGTTGTGAAAATAAGAGCACTTGACACTTTCACAAGTGTGTCTTGTAATGCTGAAGCTCTAATGTCTGAGCGTTTTGCATTTGCCGGAAGTTTGCTTCAAATTTCCTTGTTTACTTTGGGAACAGGCACTGTCACAATTACTTGGCTTCTTATATTCTTGGAGAATTTTCTTTCTCTTCTCCACAGATTACTCTGCATTAAATTTCCCATTTACTAACTCAACAACGCCACTTGCAATTGGCGGACCTGTGTCTTGTGAACAACTCAGAATAGAGCTGATTGCAGACAACAAACTAACATTGTCGGAGTCTCCATCCTCCATATCCTCGAGGACGGTATCCTCTATTTCATCGATATCACCACATCCAAACAAACTTAAGGCATCTGCCTCGCCTGCATCATGGTCATCATTAGTCATCATCAGTCCTCATCGCGCAATAGGACGCATAAGGCCTTCACAGTCTCTCTCCAGCGCGAACGATCTTGTACCACCTTCCGGATTTCACTCCAGGTCAAGTGCATGGTCTTGAGCTCTTTCTGTGGCCATCTTATGCCCATTATAGTGCGAAGGCATTTATGGGTAAAAACCCTCAGCTTTCTAACTATTTCCTGAGTTGTTTTCCAGGTTTCGGAGCCGTAAAAAAGCACTGTCTTAACATTTGAGTTGTAAAGCTTTAATTTGGTCTTAAGAGAGATCTTTTTAGAACTCCAGATAGGCTTCTGTGAAGTAAATGCTTGTCTCGCTTTGCCAATACGTGCTTTCACATCTGCGTCTGCACCCCCCTGTACATCAGTCACGCTACCAAGGTAGGAGAACCGGTCTATTTTCTCTACCATCTGTCCGTCTATTTTGATTTGGCAGTTACGCTTACACCCAGTGCTCATCCATTTGGTCTTTTTGTTACTGATCTTTAACCCAACCTTGCGTGCTTGGTGCTTAACCTAGTTGTTTAAATACGCTCCAGAGCTGGAAAGCAGGCAGAGGTCGTCAGCGTAATCCAGGTCTTCTAGTACGGATGTCAACTTCCATCTAATCCCAGTACGTTGGTGACTTGTCGTTTCCCTCAAAACCCATTCTAGGGCAATCAGAAATAGTAAAGGTGACAGCATGCATCCTTGTTTTACCCCTGTTTCGACCGCAAACCATGGAGTTAAATTTCCTTCATGGAGAACACTGACGGTTAAAAGATGCAACAAACAGCATAAAATACCTTATAAAAAACTCTGAGAAAACACCTCTTCGTCTGCTCAATGCGAAAGCACGACACAACTGATTAATGCAATGCGCTACGCTTTCTCGTACCAGTCCCTCGCGACCTGGGCTGATGATGAAATAGAATGAACATTAATTTAATTTATGGCTGATCATCGCAGTTATACACACAACTTGAGCAGTTGTGAAATTAAAGCCTGAAAAAAATCAGGCCTAAACGGCTCAGCCGGTAGAGCTCAGTCGGTAGAGCACTGCACCGGTATCGCAGAGGTCATGGGTTCGAATCCCGTTCAGGCCTGAATTTTTTCAACTGCTCAAGTTGTGTGTATAACTGCGATGATCAACCATAAATTAAATATCTTTCTCTGCAGTTCAAATATATGATCTTTCATATATTCGTTTACAATGAACATTAAGGTACAACTAACTGACTAGTTACAACAAATTAGGCAACCTTTAGTTTAATCTAGGTGGCTAGTTACAAAAAGCTAGACAGTGTAACAATCTCATTTACAAATCTAGCTAACTGTTGTTTCAATGAGGTTTTCGATTTCCAACGTGGGGTCGGCCACTTTGTTTACACACAGTCTACAGGCCCACCCAACCTCGTTCCCAGGGCTTTTCCCTTCTCGTGGGGGGCGCCCCCCCCCCGCCACGAGGAGGAGGGAACGAGGTTGAGGCTAACCCAATTCTTGTAATTAATTACCACGTCCACATGATGCTCAGTCAAAGGGTAAAAATAGAAAGATGTTTCAGCATTTTGGTTCAAAATAGCCCAGAAGTTACCAATAAAGTGCTAGTTTTCCGAAAAGTTACTAGAAGTTGCTCTCTGACAAAAATTGCTCAAAATCCTAAAAGTTGCTAAAAATTTGCGGAGCAGAATCTGGAAAGGCCTATCGGCCAGCCCTTTTTCAATTTCAAAATCAGTCCCACAAATGTTTGTTGTGGGTCTTCTATTAGCCCTGGAACCATAGAAGTGCCCCCCTCAGTTATGCAAACGAAACCTTGGTCAGAAACCATGAAATAGTGGTGCTGTACGTCTCCCTTCTTTATGGCAAGGAGCTCTGCTAATCTGCAATGGCATCTGATACATTCTTCGCCCATTTCACCCGTGGTGCTAAAAACAAGGCCTCTATGACCCTTGACGCGTCCATTCCCTTTTTCTCTTGTTCTTGTTGTCTGTACAGCTGGTTTGAAGTAAGATCTTGTAGGGATCTGGATAGGGCTGGCCCAGCCTAATATCAAAATATGTAGACCTTTGTCTCTCCAAGAATCCTCTAGCATGTATATCCAGGCCTGCGTCAGGGTCCTGATTTGCACCGGGTCTTCCCCAGTGACAGGCTGTAATCCTGGCTCCAGCTCTACATCGTAGCACACCATGTTTAGGAGCTCCGCTTCAAGATCTCGTAACTCGTTCTGCCTCTGTATAATAAACCCGCCACGCTTACAGATCATTGCATGACCTACTGTGAAGCGCGCACCACATACACACAATAATTGGTTCTCGGGTATAGCCCAATCATACCGCAGTCTAATTGCGTCTGTGAATTCTCGTTTGCTTAATCAAAGTTCATCATTCTTAAGAGGGAAAACTGTCACCCAGTTAATTGCATTCGCTCTGACGAAGGGCTATGTTTCAGCGTTTTCGAATAAACAGACGAGAAAATGGACGAGAAAACACGTAAACGCCTAAGGACCCACCTAAAGGCTGATAAGTGTTATGATGTCTGTTACCTATTTTATAGTGTTCCACTGCGATGGATTGTATTTCTAGTGTACTTATCATAAATCGTGGCCATAACACTGTAATACTTTTCCCAGGAAGGACCCACCTTCACTCCAAACCCAAAACTCTGGGAAGCCGGAGTGAAAATTATTGCTGACGGCTCACCTCACTGCGGTACAGCGGCAGTACGCGAACCGTTTTTGAACACCAATCTAACCCAGACCCTTGGGTTCCCGCCCGCGCCATGTTATGGTCAGCTAAACTACTCCACACAGGATTTATTGGATACAGTCAAGTCCTTTCACCAGCAGGGAACTCAGATAGCTATTCACGCCCATGGAGAGAGGGCCATTGATCAAGTGATCGGCGTGTACGAGCAGGTATGATGGTCATAAGTTCCCTAATCATTAAAGTTGGATGCCTTTTTCCCAGATCGACCCGATACGATTATAGTGTTATTGAGATATTTTCGTTATCGTTACTGATATTATGAGATCAGAGTTCAAAATAGGTCAGGTTATGAAAAAGAAAAGCTTTAGCTTCTAGGTTTTAAGATACTCTGCTCCATAAGAACGATCAAACAGATAAACAAACAAACGATCAGTCAAACAAACCACGTTTCAATGACAGAGTTTCCTCGAGTATAGTGCAGAGTGTAACTGCCACTCATTGTTCGAGTTGGTCTTTGTCAGGCCAGTCTCATTATTTTCTCAAGAAACCCAATATCGATTATTTAGAGTAAAAATTTGGCTTGCAAGCTAGCATTTCTACCTCCGGTACGGAATCCGAACGAACACCTGACAACAAGTTGATCAGACTCATCAGTATATTATTTGGGGGAGCAAAGTAAAGCGTTCTTGTTTGTGGAAGAGGTAGAAGGTAGATTCAAGGGCTAATTCGTGGAAAAGCTGACTGTGAACTGTTACTCTCCTCTGTTTAAACAGGCTTTAATAGAGTTCGAGGAGCCTCAAGATATGCGTCATCGAATCGAGCACCTCGGCCTGTGCACAGTAGATCAGATAGCTCGAGCGGCGAAATTTAACCTCGCTCTGTCTTTCTTCGTCTGTCATCTATACTTTTACGCCAAAACGTACACTGAGCATATTTTTGGCGCAGAGCGGACAAACCGCTGGACTCCACTTTCGGAGGCAACTAAGCATGGCATTCGTTGGAGTATTCACCAGGACCACGCGACTTTCCCAGGCCCCCCTCTGCCGTTTGCCAATCTTAAGACCGCTGTGACTCGCACGCACAGGGATGACAAAGACACCATTTATGGACCAGAGTATTGTGTGTCCATTCACGAGGCTATGAATGCGGTTACTATTGACGCGGCTTGGCAGATACACAAGGATGATATCTTAGGCAGCTTGACGAAAAACAAGAAGGCTGATCTGCTCATTCTGTCCAAAAATCCTTACGAGGTAATGTTACCTATTGTATGCTACTCACTCTTATGTGTACTTACATGAAGTATCTTTTGTCTGGAGTAGCGGGAACGTTCTCGTTCTCGTTTAATCAATCTATTATTACCCAGATTACCCAGATAATCCTAGGTAGGGAGCACTGGCAAAGAAAACATCCATATCAACAATGAACTTAACAGACAAGCAGCCAACACCACTCCAAGAACAAGACAAACAAAAAAATAGAACACTTTAGAACATCTTTTGCGGAACCTAGTACAAATACGACCTTTTCATATTGAAGATAACAACTGAAACAATGTCTTTATTTTGTCAAAAGGTGGACCCATTTGAGTTGGAAGAAATCGAGGTATTGGAAACCTTTTTGGATGGTCGCCCAAATGGCCTGAACAAGTCCTATCCAATGAATTTCCGTGGAGGTACTGTAATGATGTACGCAGCTGAGTCCGAGAGGAAGGGCATGGATTGTCCGGTTAAGTCCATGTAGACCGCTAAAAACAAAAGGCATTAAAAAAACACAATCAACAAAGCATGTATTTTCGATTTTTTGAGGCTTAATTCTAATGGGAATCTCTCTTTCCACTGAGATTATCACGTCTAACAGAAAACGAGACTATCTAGGGCGTAAGATCTTATCAAGACGTTTGCGAGATCTTTCATATTCTGTTCAATTTTTCATGAAGGAAACAGAGAAATTGTTAAAAGTATATCGATCATGAGTTCGGAATTTATTACGGGTTATCCGATGTAACCTTAAAAGAATATTTTCGCCTTGTTTCCCTTTTACCCACACCAGGAATGTTTGCTAGTAGGTCAGGAACAAATTTCAATCAATGCTTGATTCTTTTTTGACCAAGAACAATAAATCGTTTTGGCTTCAGTCAACTGTCAATGAGTGGCTTATTGATATTCGTTTGATGCGGCTTGTTACATGGGCTCCATTCCGACATTTGTAGACTCATTCACAAGCGACAGAGTTTCAGTTTCAATTTTGAGTAATTTTGAAACCCCTCACTTCTGGTTCGTTGTAAACCAAAAACAAAACAAAAGCAAACATTGGATCAAGTTTTTCATTTACAAAGCATTTTTACAAGGCTACGTTAAGATGGTAAAACAATAGAACTC